>WPCH01218308.1_pt1 | contig 57714 bp, 45 predicted proteins | sample 5399881 | NCBI WGS metagenome assembly WPCH01 (sample SAMN12869468, study PRJNA574797) | sludge metagenome | isolation source: wastewater treatment of pH5 | place: China:Beijing | collected 2019-05-20 | reverse complement strand
GGTCAGGTTCCCCGAGTCAGAGGGCCCCCGGGCGACCGGTGTCCCGGGGGCGGATCATGGCGTCCTGCGCGTAGGAGGCGACCAGCACACCGTCGGCCCGGAAGACGTCGGCCCGGCCGTAGGAACGGCCCCGCCCGGCATACGGGCTGTGGTGGGAGAGGAGCAGCCAGTCCGCTGCGGCGAAGGGCTCGTGGAAGGTCAAGGTGTGGCTGACCACGCCGGTGGACAAGGTGACGTGGGCCTGGGCCTGGCCGACCCCGGCGTGGGGGCGCATGGCCGTGCCGATGAGGAAGCCGTCGGTGGCGAAGGCCAGGAGGGCCTGGTCGGTGAGCGCGTCGTCGGGGGCCCCCGGGAACCGGGTCCAGACATCGAGGTCCGGCGGTCCCGTGAGCGCGGGGTCACTGATGTCGACGTCACCCACGACCCGCACCTCCCACTCCCCCGATCCCGGCCCGTCGTCCGGCGGCGCCACCGTCGGGGCCACATCCGCGTGGCGGATCAGATCGGGCTCGTCCGCGGTGAGCAACAACAGGGACCGGGTGCAGAGCCGGTCGCCCTGGCTGATCGTCACCGTCGTGCTGGCGAAGGCCCGCCCGGCGTGCATCGTCTCCACCTCGATGTCGAGGGGGACCTCGGGCGAGGCGCCGCGGGCGAAGACCGTGTGCAGGGTCTTGGCCCGCTTGCCCTCGTGGCCCGCCGCCCCGGCGACGAGGGCCTGGGCCAGCAGCTGACCGCCGAAGACCACCCCGTGGCCGGATTCGGCGTGTCCGGCGCGGTAGCGGTCCGGGCCGGTGGCCTCGAGCGCGAGCGCCCCGACCAGTTCGTCGACGCCGACCACCGCTACTTGGGCGGGAAGCGCAGGGCGCCGTCCAGGCGGATCGACTCCCCGTTGAGGTACGGGTTGCGCACGATGGACTCCACGAGGAGGGCGAACTCCTCGGGCTTGCCCATGCGCTTCGGGAACTGGATGGTGCTGACCAGGTGGGCCTGCAGCTCCTCGGGCGTGCTCATCATCAGTGGTGTGCCCATGGTGCCCGGGGCGATGGCGCACACCCGGATGCCCAGCGGGGACAGGTCACGGGCCATAGGCAGGGTCATGCCGAGGATGGCCGCCTTGGCCGCCGCGTAGGCCAGCTGGCCGGTCTGGCCCTCGATCCCGGCGATCGACGCGGTGTTGACGATGACCCCGCGCTCGCCCTCGTCGTCGGGCTCGTTGGCCCCCATGGCGGCGGCGGCCAGCCGGCTGACGTTGAAGGTGCCGATGGCGTTCATCTCCATGGTGCCCACGAACGCGTCCTTGTCGTGGGGGGTGCCGTCGCGGCTGACGGTCCGTCCACCGCCGACACCACCACCCGCCACGTTCACCACGACCGACAGCGGGCCGAGCGTCTGGGCGGCGGCGATGGCCGCGCCCACATCGGCATCGTCGTTGACGTCGCCGGTGGCCGCCACCGCCAGATCACCCAGCTCGTCGGCGAGGGCGGCCGCCCGCTCGCCGTCCCGATCGAAGATGGCCACCCCACAGCCCGTCTCCACGAGGCGACGGACCGTCGCCCCGCCCAACCCACCGGCGCCGCCGGTGACGAGCGCAGATCGTCCTGCTGGTTCCACGGGCTCCCTCTCTGTGGCGACCGGAGGTCGCGTGACGCGATGGTGTCAGACCGCGACGGCGGACTCGACCCGCATGATCTCGGCCAGGTTGCCGCCCATGATCCGGGCGACGTCCTCCTGGGGCAGGTCCGCCGGCAGGTGGTCGATGTAGGAGCAGGGCTCGGCCAGGCCCTCGGGGTGGGGGTAGTCGGAGCCGAACAGGATGTGGTCCGCCCCCATCGCGTCGATGAGGCCCTGGAGGTTGTCCTCGTGGAACGGGTTCACGTAGATGTTGCGCTTGAACGCCGCGATCGGGTCCTCGTCGAAGGCCTGCGGCATCATCCGGTGGGTCTGCTCGAGGTGCGCGAGGAACGGCAGGACCCAGCTGCCGCCGTTCTCGATGCAGGCGATGCGCAGGTCGGGGAAGCGGGTCAGTGCGCCGTGGCAGACCATGGCGGCCATCGTGTCCTCGATCGGGCGCTTCTGGTGGGTCATCATCTTGAACGCGTCCGGCTTGAAGGGCAACATCTCCTCGGGACCGGTCCAGTCGGACTGGTAGCGGGAGTAGCCGCTGTCGGAGGCGTGCATCGACACGAGGATGTCGGCGTCGACCACCGCCTGCCAGAACGGGTCGAACTCCTCGAAGCCCGGCGAACGGGAGCCGCCGAACCCCGGCACGGGCGCCGGGCGGATCAGGATGGTCTTGGCGCCCCGTTCGAGCACCCACTCCAGCTCCTCCAGCGCCTTGTCGACGATGGGCAGGCTGATCACCGGGGTGGTGAAGATGCGGTCCTCGTGGTTGAAGGACCACTCCTCGTGGAGCCACTGGTTGAGCGAGTGGATCACCGCGTGGATGAGCTCCGGGTCGTCCCGCATCCGCTCCTCCAGCAGACTGGCGAGGGTGGGGAACATGAGCGTGCGGTCGACGCCGAGCTCGTCCATCAGCTCGACGCGGGCGACCGGGTTCCGGAAGGCCGGGATCGCCTTCATCGGCTCCCCGATCAGCTCCCGGTAGGTCTTGCCCTCCGGGTTGCCGCTCCGGAAGTACTCCTCCTGGGCGCCGGGACGGGCCACGACCTCGAAGGTCGGGTTCGGGATGTACTCGCTGATCGTGCCCCGCACCGCGATCTTGGTGCGGCCGCGGACCTGCACGTAGTCGACGGCGCCCTTGTAGCGATCCGGCAGGTGGCGGGTGAAGGAGTCCTCGGTCTCGTACAGGTGGTTGTCGGCGTCGAAGACCGGGAAGTCGAGGATGCGGGCCATGCCCCGAGGATACGGTCCTCTAACAGTCACGTCAACTCTTGCCCCCCAGTGCACGTCGTTGCGCTCCCGGGCAGGGCCCCCTCTAACATCAGCGTCACCTGCTGATCGATCCGGGAGCAACGATGACCGCAGTCATGGAGGGCGTACGGGTCCTCGAGGTCGCCGAGCACACCTTCGTCCCCGCCGCGTCGGCCCTGCTCGCCGACTGGGGGGCCGAGGTCATCAAGGTCGAGCACGTGGAGCGGGGCGACGCCATGCGCGGCCTCGCCTCCAGCGGCACGGTGAACCTCGGGGGCGGGGTCCACGTCCTGCTCGAGCACTCCAACCGGGGCAAGCAGAGCATCGGCCTCGACCTCACCTCCCCCGACGGCCTCGAGATCCTCGGCAAGCTGGCGGCGACCTGCGACGTCTTCCTCACCAACAAGATGCCGTCGGTCCGCACCAAGCTGAACGTCGACGTCGAGGACATCCGGGCCCACAACCCGGACATCATCTACGTGCGGGGCACCGGTCAGGGCGAGCGGGGCCCCGACGCCGACAAGGGCTCCTATGACTCCTTGGCCTTCTGGAACCGGGCCGGGGTGGCCATGGGCCAGAAGCAGGCCGACGAGGACTACGTCCCCCCGCCCCCGGCCCCGGCCTTCGGCGACTCCATCGGGGCCATGACCAGCGCCGGCGGGATCATGGGCGCCCTGTTCCACCGGGAGCGCACCGGCGAGGCCACCACGGTGGACGTCTCGCTCCTGGGAGCGGGCCTGTGGTCGATGGGCGCCGGTCTCGCCCTCTCCCTGCACATGGACATGCCCTGGGCGCCTCCGCCGAAGGGCGGGAGCCCCAGCGGCAACCCGCTGGTCGGCAACTACCGCACCCAGGACGGCCGCTACGTGGCCCTCTGCTGCCTGCAGCCCGGAAAGTACTGGGCCGAGGCCGTCACCCTGATCGGCATCCCGGAGCTGGCCGACGACGAGCGCTTCGTCGACGCCCCCACGATCCTGGCCCACGGCAACGAGGGCTACGAGCTGCTCGCCGCCGCCTTCGCCGAGCGTCCCCTGGACGAGTGGAGGACGCGGCTGGCCGACTTCAGCGGCCAGTGGGCGATCGTGCAGAACACCCTCGAGGCCGCCGCCGATCCCCAGTCGGTCGCCAACGGCTACGTGAGCGACTGCGAGACCGCCGACGGCGTCCCGTTCCGCCTGGCCACCGCCCCCGTCCAGTACGACGGGCAGCCGGCCCAGGCCCTGCGGGCGCCAGAGTTCAACGAGCACGGCGACGCCATCCTCGAGGGCCTCGGCTATGACTGGGACACGATCGTGGACCTCAAGGTCCGCGGCGTCGTGGCCTGAGGCCCCCCGATGCGCCCCCTCCCCCAACTGACCCCGGTCAACGAGTGGTTCTGGACCTCCGGCGCCGACGGTCGCCTCCGGATCCAGCAGTGCGACGACTGCCGGGCGATGGTCCACCCGCCGACGCCGATCTGCCCGGTCTGCCGCAGCCGCGCCTGGACGGCGGCCGAGGTGTCCGGCACCGGCACCGTGATCGGCCTCACCGTCAACCACCACCAATGGCACCCGGACTTCGAGCCGCCGTACGTGATCGCCAACGTGGTGCTGGCCGAGGACCCGACCGTGCACCTGACCACCAACGTCGTCGGCTGCGAGCCCGACGAGGTCCACATCGGCCAGGAGGTCCAGGTCCGCTTCGAGGCCTGCGAGGACGTGTGGCTCCCGCTCTTCGAACCGACCGGTCGGGAGGACCCCGCCGATCCCGTCCCCGAGCCGCAGCGGCCGACGCCGCGGGCCCCCGTGTCGACCGACCGCTTCGAACACCGGGCGGTGCTGTCGGGGGTCGGTCGCTCGGCCATCGGCCGCCGCCTGATGCGGGACCCCGTGTCGCTGGCCGTGGACGCCTGCCTCGCCGCGGTCGACGACGCCGGGCTCACCCTGGACGACATCGACGGCCTGTCGACCTACCCCGGGGCCGCCCCGATGGGGATGAGTGAGGGCGGGGTGACCGCCGTCGAGGAGGCCCTGCGCCTCGAGCCGACCTGGATCAACGGCGGCGGCGACCTCCCGGGCCCGGGCGGGTCGGTCATCGCCGCCATGCTCGCGGTGAGCGCCGGCCTGTGCCGCCACGTCCTGTGCTTCCGCACGGTCTGGGAGTCGACCTACGCCACCCTCGGCCTGCACGGCGGCGGCATGGGTGGTGGACGGGTCAGCGGACCCTTCGCCGAGTGGCGCGCGCCCTTCGGGGCGCTGTCGGCCGCCAACTGGATCGGCATGAACGCCAACCAGTACCTCCACCGCTACGGCGCCAGCCGGGAGGTGCTCGGCTGGATCGCCCTCAACGACCGGGCCAACGCCGCCCGGAACCCGGTGGCCATCTACCGGGACCCCATGACGATGGACGACTACCTGTCGGCCCGGCCGATCACCAGCCCGTTCGGCCTCTATGACTGCGACGTGCCCTGCGACGCGTCGATCGCCGTCATCGTGTCCGACGCGTCCGTGGCCGGCGATCTGCCCAAGCCCGCCATCCGCATCGACGCCGTCGGGACCCAGATCACCGAGCGGATCTCCTGGGACCAGGACACCGTCACCCACGAGCCGCAGGTCCTCGGCCAGTCGGCCCACCTGTGGAGCCGCACCGACCTGACCCCGGCCGATGTCGACCTGGCCCTGCTCTATGACGGCTTCAGCTTCAACGCCATCACCTGGCTGGAGGCCCTCGGGTTCTGCGGCCTGGGCGAGGCGAAGGACTGGCTGGACAGCGGCCGCCGCATCGCCCTCGACGGCGACCTGCCGGTGAACCCCCACGGCGGCCAGCTGTCAGAGGGCCGGACCCACGGCTACGGCTTCCTGTACGAGGCCATCACCCAACTCCGCCACGACGCCGGCGAACGCCAAGTGGCCGACGCCCGCACGGCGGTGGTCACCTCCGGCGGCGGTACCCCCTCGGGGGTCCTGCTGCTCCAGCGGGACGGAAGCTAGGGCGACGGAGGCCAAGCCCTAGAAGACCCCCCGCTCGGTCGTCTGCCCCGACGAGCTCATCGGGAGCCCCGCGCGAGGAGGGCTCCGTGCCGTGGCCGAGTCGGCTCAGGACAGTGCAGCCTCGATCTCGCCGATCCGGCGGAGGATCTCGCTGCGCGGCGGTGCGGAACCGGGCGACGGTGCGGGGAGTTCGGCGAGCACCGGGCCGAGGCGTTCCTGGACCCACACCTGTTGTGGGTTCTCCATCCGGTAGGAGCGGAGGTTCGCCTCGGTGTAGGCGACGAGCGCTTGGACGTGCTCGCCCAGCCCGGCGTCGGCGGCGACAACCGTGAGCAAGCGCAGCGCCATGTCGAGCGCGTGCAGCGCGTGGTGCCGATCAGCGGCGCGAGCCGCACGGGCCAGGTGCTCCACCGCGCCGTCCTTCTGGAGCCCCACCTGCGCACTGCCCCAGGTGATGTCGAGCCACATCTCGTTCGTGGCTCCGCCCGATGTCGAGTCGGGATGGGCGGCGAGCACGTCGAGGCACGATGCGAAGTCGGGACCGGCCGGGTTGTTGAAGTGGATCGAGGCCGCGGAGACGACAGCCGCCAGGATGTCGCTCCCCTGGGCGAGGCGTTCCGCTCTACGGACTGCTTCGGCGCCGACCTCGACGCCTCGCTCGAACTCGCCGAGCTCGGCCAGCGGCGCCGGCTGTGCGCAGAGCGCGATGACCGCCGACCGTTCATCGCCCCGCGCCTCAGCAGCGGCGAACGCGCTCTCGGAGGCGAGACGGGCCGTGGCGTGATCGCCGGTGAACATCGCCGCGAATGCGCTGGCCAGCCAGGCGTTCTGCGGCTCCCCGAGCTGATGGGCCGCTGCCAGCTCACGGCTCTGCTCGCTCAGCGCCATCCCGGTCGCGAAGTTCCCCAGGCTCACGGCGTGCAGGAACGCGAGCTCACCGTAGGCGTCGACCACCACCTGGTCGACGACCTCGGCCCCGTGATCGATGAACTCCTGGTACCACGCCGCACCGTCCACCGTGGCGAAGCTGGAGATGAAGTACCAGAGCTGCTGACACATCCCTGCGAGGTCGCCCCACCAGGCGGCTTCTGCGCACCAGTCGGCGGTCGCGCGCAGGTTGTCGAGCTCGACGGCGAGTGCTCCTTCGGTGACCTTGTAGCGAGGGCCGTGGAGATCGGGCGCGAGTCGCTGGACGAGGCCGAGGAAGTGGCGGGCGTGACGCTGGCGGGTCGGCTCGGTCTCGCCCGCGTCGGCGAGGCGGTCGGCGCCGAACTGGCGCAGGGTCTCCAACAGTCGGTACCGGCCGGTGTCGGGCTCGTAGGCCACGAGCGACCGGTCGACGAGGCGCAGCACGCACTCCACGACGTCGACCCCGCCCTCTCCCGCGACGGCTTCGGCCGCGGCCAGGTCGAAGGACGCCGGGAACACCGTCAGTCGCCGGAACGTGACCTTCTCGTCGTCGGTGAGCAGGTCGTGGGACCAGGCCACGGTCGCCAGGAGCGTGCGGTGGCGTTCCTGGGAACGGCGGGAGCCGCCGGCGAGCAGGCGGAACCGCTCGTCGAGCCGCTGGGCGATCTCCTGTGGCGGCATCGCCCGGACCCGCGCGGCGGCGAGCTCGATCGCCAGGGGGATGCCGTCGAGGTGACGGCAGATCTCGACGACGGCCTCGACGTTGCCGGCGTCCACCATGAACCCGTCGGCGACCGCGGCGGCGCGCTCAGTGAACAGCCGAACCGCGGCGGCCGATCGGGCCGCGCTGGGATCGAGGGTCTCGTCGGGAACCGCCAGCGACTGCACCCGGCGGACCTGCTCCCCGTCGAGCCCCAACGGCTCACGGCTGGTCACCACCACGTGGACCTCGGGAGCCGACTCCAGCAGGGCATCCACCAGATCTGCGGCCGCGTCGAGCACGTGCTCACAGTTGTCCAGGACGATCAAGACCCGACGGTCCGCGAGATACGAAGCCAACGCGTCGAGGTCGGTCGTCGGCGAGTGCATGGCGGCGGCGGTCACCTTGACCACCTCGTCGCCCCCGGCGACCGGCGCGAGCTCCACGAGCCAGCAGCCGTCCGCGTAGCCGGCCGCCAACGTCGCCGCCACGCCCAGCGCCAAGCGGGTCTTGCCCACGCCGCCGACCCCGGTCAGGGTGACCAGCCGCTCACGGGCCACCAGCGCCGCGAGCGCATCGATGTCCTCGGAACGACCGATCAGCTCGGTACGCACCGTCGGCAGGTTCGTCGGGACCGCGTCGACCGACCGCAACGGCGGGAACTCACGGCCGAGCGCCGGATGCCCCAGCTGGAAGATCCGTTCCGGATGACCGAGGTCGCGCAGCCGGTGCTCACCGAGGTCCAGGAGCTCGATCGAACGGTCCCGCACCAGCTCGCTCGTCGCCGCGGAGACCAGTACCTGACCACCGTGGGCCACACCCATGAGACGCGCCGCCCGGTTCACCCCACTGCCGTAGTAGTCGCCGTCGCGCGCCTCGGCCTCGCAGGTGTGCAGGCCGATCCGCACCATCAGCGGACCGGTCCCCCCCCACGGCTCACCGCCGAGTGCGATCTGCGTCGCAACCGCGGCAGCCACGGCATCGTGGGCCGTCCCAAACGCGGCGTGGAAGCCGTCGCCGGTGGTCTTGACCACCTGCCCGTCGTGGTCCTCGATCGCCGCCCGCAGGATCGCGTCGTGTCGGGCCAGCGCCGCCTTCATCGCGTCAGGATGGTCCTCCCACAGGCGCGTCGATCCCTCGATGTCGGTGAACAGGAACGTCACCGTCCCGCTCGGTAACTCCCCCATCCCAACCCCTCACGCCGGTACGGACCGTGCAACGTAGACCAGAAACCGGCTGATCAGCGCCGGTCCAACCAGTGCGGCGCCAATGGCACGACACGCGGGGCGGTGTCGGACCTGAACCGCCGACCTTCGGGTTATGAGTTCGACGATCAGCCCGTCAGCCCGTACCAACGCGTACCCGAATGTGCCCTTGACCTGGGGTTTCTCGCCTCACCCTACCGGTGCCGTCCCATCGAGTGGACCCCTGTACCGCGCCGCACAGTAGAAGAAACGGTAGAAATCGTGGTCCCGGTGGCGGCCGAGCCGAGCCCGGCCACGACGCCGACCAAGTGGTTCGCCGACGCCCTTCGGGGAGGAGCCCAAACGCGGCGGTCCTCGAGCATGCAAGCGCCGAGGGCGTACAGCGGTGTATACCGATCGAGCGATGGCCGCGGATCTCAACGATGAGGTGATTGACGCGCTCTGGTGCGGGGCAACGCGATCGCGAGACATCGCTGAGCGGCTCGGGCACGGTGAGGTCGAGATCCGCGCCGCCCTCGAGCAACTACATGCCGCAGGCTCGGTGATCCGCCACAGCGAGAAGGCCGGCGATCTGTACTGGGAGCTCGTCAGACCGACGGACTGACGACCCCGCACCAGAGGCGCGTCGGACACGGCGCGACCGGGCGACCTCTTGAGCCGTCCGGCCCAAGCTGCCCCGCGGCTCGGACGCGGTTGACTCGACGAGGCAGGCGCTCGAGACGTCAGTCTGACGGGCGACCGGAAGGATTGACCGGACCGTCGGCAAGTGACTCCCCCCAGCTTCGAGTCTCGCGAGACGCACCGGGCTGGATCACCGAAGCGCCGGGGCAAGCGCGCTTCGGGCGGCGTAACCGACCTAATTGGCTTCGCCGCAAATGATCGCGCAGACCGCAATCGCTCCGACACCGACGCGCCGATGCAGGTGACCGATCCGGCAGGTTCGAACTCGAGGCGCCCAGACCCCGTCGATGACTCTCTGTTCGAGTGGGACCTCTCAAGTTGTTTGGACTATCCATCCAAACATGGGGTAGGAATTGACGATGAGGTTCTTTCGTTCGGTCGCCGCGTTCAGTGAGCGGTTCGCCTGGCTGGTCATCGTCCTCTGGCTCGTCGCTGCGGTGGCGCTGTTCGCCGCGGCGCCTTCTTTGAACGATGTGGGCTCCCAGGACACCGCGTCCTTCTTGCCTGCCGATGCGCCGTCGCAGCAGGCCGACCGCGTGATCAGCGAGTTGTTCCCTGACGATCCGTCTCGTGAAGCGGCGGTGATCGTCCTGGCCCGGGAGGGGGGTCTGACCGGCGAGGACCGGAGCTTCATCGCCCGGCTCGGTCAGTACTTGGATTCTCCGGAGGTCGAGGGGACCTTCGGTCCGGTTCAGAGCACGTTCAACAACCCCGATCTTGCGCCGTTCCTGCAATCGCCGGACGGCGAAGCGGAACTGGTCGTGGCGAGCCTGGAGTTCGCTCCGTTCTCGACGTCGGCCAACGATGCGATCGGTGACCTGCGCAATCTTCTTGGAACGCGGTCGCCTGACGGGTTGTCGGTTCACGTTTCGGGGATCGGCGGGTTGGCCGCGGACCAGGCGGATGCGCTGGTCGAGTCGTTCGACCGGACCGCGATCATCTCCATCCTCTTGGTCCTGCTGATCCTGATCTGGGTGTACCGGTCCGCGGTCGCCCCACTGATCGCGTTGGCCACCATCGGTATCGCGTTCGTCGTCGCTCAAGGAGTCATCGCGTACCTCGCCCAGGCCGGGTTCGAGGTGTCGACGATGGTGGCCACGTTCATGATCGTGATGGCCTTCGGGGCAGGCACGGACTACTGCCTGTTCATCGTCTCGCGCTACCGAGAGGAACTCGCCGCGGGTGAACCCGTCCCCGCGACGGTCCGCCGAGCGATGACCATCATCGGCGCCGTCATCGCTGCGTCGGCGGGCACTGTGATCGTCGGATTCCTCTCGATGATGACCGCCCAGTTCGGCATCTACCGCACCATGGGACCCGCGATCGGCATCGCCATCCTCGTCACCCTCGTTGCGTCGCTCACCCTCACCCCCGCGCTCCTGCGGGTCTGCGGCCGTCGAGTGTTCTGGCCGCAGACCCTCGATGCCGTCCGACAGCACGGGGCGGAGTCCTCACCTCGATGGGAACGCGTCAGCGCGCTGGTCCGACGTCGGCCCGTCCTCCTCCTGGTCGTCTGCACGGTCGGCCTAGCGGTGCCCGCCATGGCCTTGACCCAGTACACGGCGTCATTCGACCTCATCAACGACCTGCCACCAGAGGCCGACGCCCGCCAAGGTTTCGCCACACTCGAGCGCCACTTCCCCGGCGGCACGATCTCACCCGTCTACGTCGTGGTCCGCGATGACCGGCCGATCCTCGACGACGGACGCACCGACGCCATCGACGACCTCACCGACGCCCTGCGAGCAGTCCCCGGCATCGCCGAGGTCCGCTCACTGACCCAACCCGCCGGCGAGCCCCTCACCCCTGAGAACCTCGATGCACTGGCCGGCTCCGCAGACCTGTCCAGCCTCGGCCTCGAACCCGGCGACCCGACCACCCAGCAGCTGCTCACCGACCTGCAACGCCCGGAAGGGTTGAGGCTCACGGCCAGCATCCTGCGCTCAGCCCCCGGCCTGCAAGAGCGGCTGGCCCCGCTCATCGGCCAAGACGGCCGCTCCACCCGGCTCATCATCGCCCTGGACGGCAACCCCTACGAGAACGACGCCCTCGACGTCTTCGAACGCATCGACGACCGAGCGGCCGCAGCGCTACAAGGGACCGAGCTCGCAGACGCCTCAATATCTGTCGGCGGTCCGACCGCCTTCTATGCCGACATGCGCACCATCGGCGAACGCGACTTCAAAGTGCTCTTCGTCGTGCTCCTCATCGCCATCTTCGTGGTGCTCGCGCTCCTGTTGCGCTCGGTGGTCGCGCCCCTCTACCTGCTCGCCACCGTCGTCCTGTCCTACGCCGCGACCATGGGCATCGCCGTGATCGTGTTCCAGGGGATCCTGGGCGACCCAGGGATCACCTTCTGGCTCGCACCGTTCCTCTTCGTCGTCCTCGTCGCCCTCGGCGCGGACTACAACATCTTCATCATGAGCCGCATCCGCGAGGAGGCGGACGCCGGCCACACCGTCATCGAAGCCACCCAGCGCGGACTCGTGCTCACGGGGCGGATCATCACCTCGGCAGGGCTCATCCTCGCCGGCACCTTCGCCGCCCTCATGCTCGCCCCACTGCCCAACCTCCGCCAGATCGGCTTCGGCGTCACCGTCGGCATCCTCATCGACACCTTCATCGTCCGATCCCTCCTCGTCCCCTCCGCCACGATCCTCCTGCACCGCTGGGCGTTCTGGCCCAGCACTCCCGGTCGGCAACAACCCGCCGAACCGAGCCAGCCAGAAGCTCCTGCCGTGATCGAAGACCGGGTCCCGGTGGGTGCCAGCCCAGGCCGAGACGATCGGTAACACTCATGGACGTGAGCGAGATCCCCGCTGAACTCGGAGGAAAGATCCTGGCCGCGGCCGAGTCCTACGGCACGTCCTTCGACGACGTGTCGATGGAAGAGATCGCCTCGGTCACCGGTGTGCCCCGAGCGACGCTCTACTACCACTTCCGCTCCAAAGAACAGGTTCTCGCCTTCCTCCTCACCGCCATGCTCGACGACATCGCCACCAGCGTCGAGGCCGCAGCCGCCACAGCAGACGACGCCCGAACCAGGCTCGTCAACGTGGTGCGGGCCCAACTCGGAGCCATGGCCGCCCGCCCCGCGACCAGCCAGCTCCTCGTAGCAAACCTCGGACGAGCAGGAAAGCTCCCCGACATCGCCGCCGGGATCGACCGAGCCTTTCAAGCCCCAGTCCGCCAGATCCTGACCGACGGCGTCGCAGCAGGCGAGATCCGCACCGTCGACCCCGAACCGACCGCAACCGCGATCTTCGGAGCCGTCACCGTCGTAGGGCTCAACGCCCTCATGCTGCACGGACACCTCGACGTCGACGAGTCACTCAACGCGCTCGTCGTCCTCTGGGGCGGCCTCGACCCATCCTGACCGACACACCGACCGGGTAGGGCGAGCCGGGGCCGTTAGCAGTCTCGGGGATTTCAGGGTGCGCTTTGCGGCGGCCGGACGGGGTCGAGCGGCGGGCGATCAGCGTTGGTGAACTTGGTGAGGTCGACCGCAAGGAAGAGCGCTTCGGCGCGCACGAAGACGCCGTCGGCGGATTCGCCAACGGCTTCGATCCAGAGCTTGCGGTCGGCGCGGTCTCGCAGGCGGGCGGTGCAGGTGATCTCGATGCCGATGGGCGCGGGTCCGATGTAGTCGATCGTGAGGTTCGCGGTGTAGGCCATCTCGCCGATGATGGGCAGGACGTGACCCATGGTCTCATCGAGGATTGCGCCAACGATCCCACCGTGCGCGCGGCCTGGGGCGCCTTCGAAAGCCGGCCCGAGGGTGGTGACGGCGACGGCGGCGTCGCCCCGGCGGACGACGTGGAGGCCGATGCCCATAGGGTTGGTGCGCCCGGAGACGATGGAGTCACGGAAGAGGTCGATGTCCTGGCCGTCTTCGATGATCGCTCGGCTTCCGCTCAGCGCGACGGTGACGCGCTTGCTGGTCAGCATCTCGCTGGCACGGTCGCGTGGTTGGCCGTGTCGCACGGTTGCGGTGTACTTCCGGGCGACTTCGGCGAGTTCAGTTGCGGTGGCGATATCGACGTGGTGACCAACCAAGGTGTGGCCGAGCTCCTGCATCGCGACTGCTAGTTCTGCTCGGGCGGCGAGCTGTTCGGGGGCTTCGTCAAGGTTCATGCGGCGGTCTCCACGGGAGGGTCCTGTCAGGGGACGAGGTCGGCGTCGGGTGCCGAGTTGAGGTCTTCGTTGGTCTCGGGGCGAAAGTGTCCCCGTCGGGGCCCCTCGCCATCTCCGAGCCTCCGATGTCGAGGTTGGAGGTCATTCACACCGAGGCGAGGGCGCGGGTGACGTCGAGCCAACGATGCAGCTCGTGGGGCTCTTCGGTCCAGGCGATGGCGCCGAAGTAGTTGACGACGCGCGTCGCGAAGCCCTGATAACGCTCGGCGATGGCATCGGCGATGCTCGCCCAGGTGCCCTCGATGATGAAGTTGGTGAGGAGGTCGTCGGTGATGACGCCACTCATGCCATCGATGTCGCCGGCCTTCTGGTGGGTGCGGAGGGCGGGGGTGGTGCCGTCGTGTCCGAGCTGCTCGAAGATGAACGCGTAGTTGGGGGTGGACCCGTAGAAGGCGATCTGCATTCGGGCGAGCTCGCGCCAGCGGGCGCGGGCGGATTCGGTGTCTCCGACGACGATGAACGCGGGAACGATGATCTCGAAGCCGTCGAGGCTGCGACCGGCGGCGTCGGCGCCCGCGGTGAGCTCGGGCCGGACGGTCTCGGTCAGGTAGGTGGTGGTGTTGAGGGGGTGGATGTGAACGCCGTCGGCGTGTTGGCCGGCGGTGCGCAACATCCACGGGTTGACCGCGGCCAGGTCGATCGGGGGGTCGGGAGCGTCGATGGGTCCGGGTGACCACAGGGCAGGGAGGAGGGAGAGGTCATAGAAGGGGCCGTGGTGGTCCAGCGGTGTTCCGGTGCGGAACGCGTCGAAGCAGGCGCGCAGGGCGAGGACGTAGTCGCGCATCCGGGGGCCGGGCGGATCGAACGGCGAGGCGTAGCGGCGTTCGATGTGGGCGCGGACCTGGGTGCCGAGCCCGAGACGGAACCGGCCTCCGCTGGCATCGGCGAGTTCCCACGCCGTCTGGGCGGTGACCATCGGGCTACGGGGGAAGGCGACCGCGACACCGGTGAGGATGTCGATGTCGGCGGCCAGCGCCGCGGCGGCACACGACAGGTAGGCGGTGCGCCCCGCTTCGGTGATCACCAGCCCGGCGAACCCCGCGTCTTGGGCTTGTCGGGCGAGCTGCTGGATCGAGCGCAGGGGCAGCCCTCCGGTCATGAGGTCGAGCTTCACGGACCGGCCCTATTCGGCCGTGAAGGCGAGGGGCAGGGTGTGGGGCCACCCACTTCTCCGGCTGACGCGGTGGCGTAGCCGAGTTCCTCGATGTCGAAGTCGCGTTCGATGCGCGTCTCGTAGCGCGGCTCGGTGAAAAGCTCGTCGGTCGTGTAGCGCAGGCGGGTCGTGGTCACAGGTCTTTCTCCTCGGGGATGGGCGCGAGGCCGCGCATGATGAGGTGGGCGAGTCGGGCGGACAGGGCTGGCGGATCGACCGGTTTGCCGGTGACGACGTGGTGGAGGCCGACCATGGTCACGGCTCCGAAGATGGCCGAAGCGCTCATCTCCTCCTCGACGGCGCGCAGCGAGCCGTCGTGTTCGCCGGCGTCGAGGAGCTTGCGGACGGGTTCGTGAAACGCTGCCCAGACCGCGTCGGCCAGAGGGGGTATGCGGGTGATCCGACCAAGCTCCGTGAGCAACACCGTGCACAGGTCGCGGTGGTCTGCGAACAGTTGGAGGTAGGCGGTAATGACGGCGCTGAGGCGATCGCGGGCGGCATCGTCTCGGTCGACGATGTGGCCGATGTCGGTCGACAGGTCGCGAAGGAGGCGCTGCAGGAGCCAGGCGAGGATCTCCTCCTTTGACGCGAAGTGGTAGTAGAGGGTGGGCCGCGGCACGCCAGTCGCCTCGACGATGTCCTCCATGCGGGTGCCGTCGAGACCCCGCACCGCGAACACGGTCGCGGCCCGGGGCAGAGCCTCGGCGATGGAGTCGGTCACCTCCCTCACCTGCGCTCCTCTCTCCCCACGTCGTGTTCGCTCGGGTGTGCCCGCCACCAGTTATAGACCCCGTTTAGACGCTGTGTCTAGACTACGTGCCTGACACCTGCGGGATCCCGGCCGCGGGCACGCACCTCATCTGAGCCAGGAGCCGATCATGCCAAGGCCTGTCATCCCAGAGCGCTACGACGCCGAGACCGCGACCGCCATGGCCCAACTCGGCGATGGTCTCGAGGGCCTGCCCGCCTACCTCGGGATCCGTACCACCCACATGGGCCCGGCCACCATGACCGCCCAGCTCGAGGTCCGGGCCGACCTCCTGAACCCGTTCGGGACCCTGCACGGCGGAGTCATCTCGGCGCTCGTGGACCACGTGCTCGGCGCAGTCCTCTACCCCGTGATCGAGCACGGCCGATGGGCGGCGACGACCGAGTTCAAGGTGAACCTCCTCGCGGCGGTCCGCGAGGGCTCCGTCGAGGCCCGCTCCACCATCGTGTCGCTCACGCGTCGCACCGCGGTGGTCCAGGTCGAGGTCGACAACGACGGCCGACCCTGCGCCCTCGCTCAGGGCACCGTCCTCATCGCCGAGCCGCGAGCCGCCACATGACGAGACCACGCCACATCCGATCCAGCCGACCGGAGCCACGCCATTGACCACCACCAACCACGTCGCCGCCACCTCCGGAGGACAGACCGAGGGGCCCGAGCACCACGACGTGGTCATCGTCGACGCCCGTCGCCGCCTACTCATCCTGGCCGCCATGTGCGTCGCGCTCGTCGCAGTCGTGGCCTCGGTATCGGGCCTGAACGTCGCCCAACAAGCCCTCGCGGCAGACCTTGACGCCTCCCAGAGTCAGCTGCTGTGGATCATCAACGGCTACACCCTCGCCCTCGCTGCCCTGCTCATGCCCGTGGGCGCGATCGGCGACCGGTGGGGACGCAAGCCGATCCTGATGATCGGCCTCGTCGCGTTCTCGCTCACCAACCTGGCCTCGTCGTTCGCCACCGATCCGAACGTGCTCATCGCGCTGCGCGTCCTCGCCGGCGTCTCCGCGGCGATGGTCATGCCGGTCACCCTGTCGGTGATCACCACCAGCTTCCCTCGTGAGGAGCAGGCCAAGGCGATCGGCACTTGGGCCGGGTTCGCGGGTGCGGGCGGGATCATCGGACTGTTCGCGTCGGCCGCCATCATCGACAACGCCACCTGGCCGTGGGTCTTCACGCTTCCCATCGCTCTGGCCGCAGTCTGCTTCGTGCTCACCGCGTTGTTCGTGCCCCACTCGGTCGAGCACACCGAGGCCGGCTTCGACGTGGCGGGATCGCTCTTGTCGGTCGTAGCGGTCGGCGGACTCGTGTTGGCCTTCCACGAGGGGCCCGAGCGGGGGTGGACCGCCACCATCACCGTCGCCGCTCTGGCCGCCGGGCTGCTCGCGTCGCTGGCGTTCGTGCTCATCGAGCTCCGCCGGGACCACCCGCTGCTCGACGTGCGGGTCTTCGCCCTCCGCGGCCTCGCCGCGGGGTCGATCAACCTCTTCGTGGTGTTCGCGGTCATGTTCTCGCTCTTCTTGGTGCTAGTGCAGTACCTCCAGGCCGTCCTCGGGTACTCCGCGCTGAAGGCGGCGTCGGGGCTGCTGCCCATGGCGCTGATGATGATGCCGCTGTCGACGATCGCGCCGACCATCGCCGAGCGGATCGGGTTCCGACGCACCCTCGTTACCGGGATGCTGCTCCTCGCCGGGGGCCTCGCCCTCTTCGCCACCCTCGCGGACCCCGACGGCGGCTACCTGTCTGTGCTCCCCGGCATCCTGGTGCTCGGCGCCGGCGTCGGTCTCGCCATGAGCCCGTCCACCGCGGCGATCACCTCGTCGCTCCCGGAGGAGAAGCAGGGGGTCGCCTCGGCGCTCAACGACACGGTGCGGGAGATGGGCGGCGCCGTAGGCATCGCACTGATCGGTTCGGTCCTGAACTCCGCTTATCGGACCAACGTCGAGCCCACCGCCGCCAGCCTGCCTCCTGCGGTCGCGGAACCGGTGACCGAGGGCATCGGCGGCGCGCTCGCCGTGGCCGGCCAGTTGGGCGCCGACGGAACAGCGATCGTCGAGGCCGCCCGCCAGGCCTTCGTCGACGGCATGGCCCCAGCGCTCTACTTGGGGGCGGGTCTCGCCCTCGCCGCCGCCACCTTCACCGCATTCCGGGGCCCCAAAACCGCGGCCGAAGCCGAACCGCGCCTGCATCCGAACGATCAGACCGACTCACGAATCGGCGACGATCACTCGATCTGAAGGCAGCGATGCCGGGGCCCCTGAAGCTCCTCGCCACGCGTCGACGGCGGCCATCAGCCTCTCCATCAACGATGCCAGGCGTTCGCGATCCTCAGCGTCGAAGGTGTCGAGCATCTCGGACAGCAGGGCGTTCGCCCGGGCCCGCACCCTGTCGTGCAACCGACGACCGGCGTCACTCGGCACGACCAGGACCACACGGGCATCGAGAGGGTCGGCGGTCCGGTCGACCAGGGTCAGCTGCTGCAGCTTCGCCACGGTTCGGGTGGCCGTGGACGGATCGACATGCAAGAGCGAGGCCACGTCACTCATCCGCACCGGGGCATGGGACACGATCAGATCGAGCGCGTCGGCCTGGGCGACATCGAGGGGCGGGTCCGGCTCGTACAGGAACGTCCGGACCGGCCCGGTCGAGCCCGCCCGCCGGAGATCCCGCCACCCAGCTCGAATCCGCTCCGCAACCAGATCGCTTCCTGCCAGCGGCGCCTCAGTCATGACCCGATCTTAGTAAGTTGCACTCTGCAAGTAGATGATTGTAGTCTGCAAGCATGTCGGTCAGTGCGACGCAACCTGTAGCTGGCCTCTCGCACAGGCAGATCCTGGTGGTCTTCAGCGGCCTGATGGCCGGCATGCTCCTCGCCGCCCTCGACCAGACCATCGTCTCGACCGCGCTGCCGACCATCGTGGGCGAGCTCGGTGGCCTCGACCACCTCTCGTGGGTCGTCACCGCCTACCTGTTGACCACCACCGCCAGCACCCCGCTCTACGGGAAGCTGTCCGACATCTACGGCCGCCGACTCATGTTCCAGTCGGCGATTGTCATCTTCGTCGCGGGATCGATGCTGTGCGGGCTCTCCCAGGACATGCTCCAGCTCATCGTCTTCCGCGGCATCCAGGGGATCGGAGCCGGTGGCCTGATGGCCATGGCCTTCGCCATCATCGGCGACATCGTCTCGCCACGGGAGCGAGGCCGCTACACGGGCTACCTGGGGGCGGTCTTCGCCGTCGCCTCCGTCGCGGGACCGCTGCTCGGTGGGTTCTTCGTCGACAACCTCACGTGGCGATGGGTCTTCTACATCAACGTCCCGATCGGCATCGCGGCCTTCGTCATCACCAGCTCCGTGCTGCGCCTACCCTTCGCACGACAGGACCACGAGATCGACTACGTCGGAGCGGCGCTGCTCGTTGCCGGTGTCTCGACCCTGCTGCTGGGCCTGGTCTGGGGCGGCCGCGAGTACCCCTGGGGTTCGCCGGTCATCGTCGGCCTCCTCGCCAGCTCGGCGGTGTTGACCGCCGTGTTCCTGTGGTGGGAGGGCCGCACGCCAGAACCGATCCTGCCGCTGAGGCTGTTCCGGGGCCGAGTCTTCAGCGCCGGCGTCGCCCTGTCGTTCCTCCTCGGAGGAGCCATGTTCGGCGCGATCGTGTTCCTGCCCTTGTTCCTCCAGGTGGCCACCGGAGCCACGGCCACCAACTCCGGCCTCCTCTTGTTGCCGCTGATGGCCGGAGTCATGACCACCTCGATCCTCTCCGGACGCGTGATCGCCAAGACCGGTCACTACCGAAGATGGCCCATCGCAGGCATGGGCACAGCTGGGCTCGGCATGTACCTGCTGTCCACCATGGAGCCCGACACCACCCGGGCCGCCAGCTCCCTCTACATGTTGGTCGTCGGAGTGGGACTCGGAATGGTCATGCAGGTCCTGGTCCTGGCAGTGCAGAACGGCGCCGACTTCAAGGACCTGGGCGTCGCCACTTCCTCGGTGAACTTCTTCCGCAGCCTCGGCGGATCCTTTGCCGTCTCGATCTTCGGAGTTCTCTTCGCGACCCTGCTCGACGACAGGCTCGCCGAACTGATCCCGCCCGGTGCACTCGACTCGGCGGGACTGAGCCCCGAAGCGCTGACGGCCAGCCCCGAGCAGATCCAGGCCCTCCCTCCGGACATCCTGCTGCCCGTGACTCAGGCGATGGCCGATTCGATCACGGCGATCTTCCTGTGCACGGTGCCGCTATTGGCGATCGGCGTGGTGATCGCCATCGTCCTTCCCGAGCTGCCGCTCAAGGACACCGCCCACATCGGCTCCACCCTCGAAGGCGCCGAGATCACCGTGGCCGAGATCGCCGGGGGTGAAGCGACCGTCGACGAGCTCACCGACCACGAGACCGTCGTCATCGACGCAGACGGGCTGCCCCGATGACACGCTCGACCCACATCTTCGTGCACACGAGCCGGCGGCTCCACCCCCGCTACGACCCGACCACCTCGGGCTGAGGCATGGGAGCGCCGGTGGTCGTCGTCGGCGTCGACGGATCCGAGCGGTCCGTCCATGCGCTCGTCGCCGCGGTCCGGCTGGCCGCGGTGACCGGCAACCGCATCGTCGCTGTCCATGTCGTCCATGACCACTCCCTTGCGGCAGCGGCACCAGTCAGCGGTGCCGGGGCGCTCGCCGTCTCCGATGACGAGCTCACCGATCGCTGCCACATGGACTGCGAACTGGTTCTGGCCGGTACCGATGTCGACTGGCAGTTCGAGGTCCGCCGCGGTGCTCCGGTGACCGAGCTGGTCAAGGCCGCGGCCGACCACGACGCGATCTGCGTCACCGTCGGACGCAGCCCTCGGCGCCGCTTCATCTGCGGTTCACGCTCGACCATGGAGCAGCTGGCGCACCGCTGCGACCGCCCTGTGCTCATCGTCCCCTCCCAAACCTGACGCGTCGCTCCTCATGCGCCCACCTGATGCTCCGCTCGCCCCGATCACACGGCATCACCGCCGGCAACGATGGTCTGAGCAGGCGAAGGTGAACGACGGCATCGTCTGCATCAATGAGCACGTGGTCGTGGCGTGCCCTCCCGAGGATGCGCTCGCCTGCCTGGACGGGCCGACGGCGATCGCCGCATGGTTCGGTGGCCACGGCTGCGGATCTCGAATCACGATCGCCTCGGCTGCTGGCGACCTCGTCCTCGAACGGGTCCACGAGGAATGGCTGCCCGACGACGGCGCACTCCTGGTGGTCGGGACCACTGCCGACCTCTGGTTTCGCGGCCACCTCACCGTGCGAGCCGTCATGCGGCCCGGTGCCCACCCGTACCTCCACCCGGGCACCGAGATATGGACCCACGTCGAGCTCGGACCGGCCACTCGCGCGTCGAGGCCGAGCACGGTGATCCGAGACGTCCTGCGGTTCGGCCTCGACCACCTTCGTCTCGAGCTCGACACCTGCTGACCACGCGCCAGCTCTCCCGACGAAGTTGTGGCGCGGCAACGAACCGACGTACTGCGCTGGTTGGACCTCAGGTGGCTTCGCCGGTCGGCGCGAGTCCTCCCCAGAGCACGACCAAGGCGTCGAGGGACTTGTCGACGTCGAGGTGGCCGTGAAGCATTAGCGCGTGCAGGCCGACGACGGTCACGGCGCCGAAGATCGCGGTTGCCGTCGGGTCGGGATCGACCGGCCGGATCTCTCCGGACTCCACACCTTCGCTGAGGATCTTGCGCACGGGTGCCTGGAACGCCCGGTCCATGCCTGCGGCGATGTCGGGGAGCTTTCCCGCTCGACCGAGGTTGGCGACCAGCAGCTGACTCGTGGCCGGCCGCGCCGCCATGGCACCGAGTTGTGCTCGAACGACGTTGCTGAGACGGGTCCGAGTGTCTTCTCCCGTGGCCACGGCGGCTTCGACGCTGGTGGCGATGTCGCCGAGCATGCTGGTCAGGAGGAAGGCGAGCACCTGCTCCTTGGAGCGGAAGTGGTAGTAGAGGGTGGCCCGCGGGACGCCGGTGGCGATGGCGATCTCATCCATGGTCACGTCGTCGAAGGAGGTGCCGTAGGACTCCGCCGCGACCAGGATCTGCTGGCCGAGCTCCTGGGGGACGTCTTTCATGTCCACGAGTGTTGCCGGTCTTGGCGCGGTGCCCGTGCGGCGTCGGGGTTGTTCTCGTTGCCGGTGGTCGGGTCGGTCGGCGCGGCTCGGTCGATGCGACGTTCCGTCGAGGGGGCCACCATGAGCCCGACGCTAGCCAGATTCTTGGATTTCTCGTCCAAACTCATCGTTGGCAGCTGGTAGAACGTTCACATGCAACCTCGTCGCGTGGAGTTCGAACCCACGCCAGGGGTCACGCTGGTCGGCGACGAATGGGGAACGGCGGGTCCCGAGGTTCTCCTCCTCGGCGGGGCCGGACAGACCCGCCAAGCCTGGGGCGCGACCGGTGCTCGGCTCGGTGCAGCCGGCTTCCACGCTCGAGCCTTCGACCACCGAGGCCACGGTGAGAGCACATGGGTCGGACCAGGCGGCTATGAGATGGACGCCTTCGTCGACGACACGGCCTCCCTCGCGCTATCGACCCCGGAACCACCGGCCATCGTCGGCGCGTCCCTCGGCGGCCTCGCCGCGCTCATCGGCATCGGGCTACGGCGAAGCGTCAAGGCCACAGCCCTGGTGCTGGTCGACATCGCCCCCCGCATCGAGATGAGCGGCGCCCGGCGCGTCCTCGGCTTCATGGCTGCCTATCCCGACGGGTTCGAATCCCTCGACGAGGCATCCCGAGCCATCGCTCTGTATCTCAACCGTGACCGCCCTTCGACGACCGACGGGCTCAGCCGGGTACTCCGGCCCGCCGGCGATCGGTGGTTGTGGCACTGGGATCCGAACGTCCTGGATGGCATCGGCCGGCTCCTCGATGGCGACGCCGCCACTACAGCTGCCCGAGCCGAACTCGTGAGCGACCTGCTCCACGAAGCGGCGCGGAACCTCGACCTGCCAACCCTGCTCGTGCGTGGCGGCCTCAGCGACGTGGTGTCACAAGAGGGTGCAGACGAGTTCCTGCGAGCGGCACCGCAAGCTCGGTTCGTCGACGTGACCGACGCCGGCCACATGGTGGCCGGTGACCAAAACGACATCTTCAGCGACGTGATCGTCGACTTCCTCACCGAGGTCCGCCGGTAGCTCCGGGCCCGCGCCGCTTCTACGAGTTCACAACCCGCGTCGTACGTGCAGACGAAGGGTCCAACAATTGTTGGACTTGTCGTCCAATCACAACGTACAGTTGGTGCGAAGGTCGCTTCGTCATCGGTACGGACGATCGAGGGGGACGGCTGATGCTGAACGGCTCGGTGGATGACCTCGTTGCGGAGATCCTGACCCCGGGGCCGGACCGTGAGCCCTACGACGCCTATCGCCGTCTTCGTGAGGAGGCGCCGGCGTACCGGTCCGAAGCAACGGGCGTGTGGAGCCTCACGCGGTATGAGGACGTGAAGGCGATCCTGCACGATCGGCGGTTCGGGCGGGGCGCCAACCTGCGGTCCCCAGGGCTCGCTGGTTTGGTGGGTGGTGTCGACGCCGGACGGGATCGGCTCCGGGTCATGGGCGACACCATGCTGTTCGCCGACCCGCCAGAGCACGGAAGACTGCGAGGACTCGTCAGTCGTGCCTTCACACCGAGGCGCATCGAGGCGCTCCGACCCGCGATCGAGCGGCTCGTCGAACCCCTGCTCGACGATCTGGCGGGCGCGGGCTCAGGCGACGTCCTGGACCTGTTCGCCTTCCCGTTCCCCGTGGCCGTCATCGGCGAGCTGCTCGGCGTGCCGGCCCCGGATCAGGCCGCGTTCCGCTCGCTGGTCCGCGACAGCACGGCGTTCATCGAGGCTGCGCCCTCCGAAGCCGATCTCGACCGGGCGGAGGCCGCGCTGTCCAAGATGACCGCCTACTTCGACGACCTCGTCGACCAGCGGTCCAAGCACCCCGCAGACGATCTGCTCTCGGCGATGCTCGCGGTGGATGCCGGCGGCGATCGCCTGACCCGCGAGGAGATCGTCTCGACCGCGATCCTGCTCTTCGGCGCTGGCTTCGAGACCACGACCAACCTGATCGGCAACGGGCTGCTCACGCTCCTCCGACACCCCGATCAGCTCGCACGACTGCGTACCGACCCGACCCTGGTGCCCGGCGCCGTCGAGGAGATCCTGCGCTACGAGAGCCCCGTGCAGATCAACGCTCGGACGGCGCTGCACGACGCTGATCTCCTGGGCGAGCCCATCGAAACCGGAACACTCGTGGTCACCTTCCTCGGCGCCGCCAACCGAGATCCACGGCGCTACGAGGAGCCCGAGACCTTCGATGTCGGCCGCACGGACGTCCAGCCGCTCAGTTTCGGGTGGGGGATACACCACTGCCTCGGCGCCGAGCTCGCCCGCGTCGAAGGCCAGATCGCATTCGAGCGGCTCCTCCAGCGGTTCCCGCGCATGGACCTCGTGAACGACCGACCCTCCTGGCGCCCGAGCCTGACCCTCCGAGGTCTCGCGGAGCTGCAGGTTCAGGTGACCTCCGCATGACCGACTGAGCGACTCACGGCTCTGGCCGTGGCCGGTCACGGGTGGAACGCCTGCCGTTGGGTGCGCCTGTGGTGAAGCTGGCGAGGGGGATCTCGACGAAGGTGGCTGTTGCCCGTACGAAGACGAGGTCGCGGTCTCGACCCTCGGCGTCGATGGTCAGTTGCCGACCGTCCCTCCCCCGGAGTCGGGCCCGGAACTCGAGACGACGGTGCAAGGGCGTCGGCGCGAGGAAGTCGATGCCGAGGTGCCCGGTGAACGCGACCAGCCCGATGATCGGGAGTACGAAACCCATCGTCTCGTCAATGATCGCGGCAACGACCCCTCCGTGGGAGCGGTCCGGCGCCCCTTCGAACGCGGCGCCGAGAACGACCTCGGCCACGGCCTCGTCGCCTTCGCGCCGAGCGGTCAGCCCGATGCCCATGGGGTTGGCCGCACCCGAGACGACCGAGTCCCGAAAGAGCTCCATGGCATCGCCGTCGGCGACGAGATCATGCAGGGAGCCCGCTCGAATGGCCTCGGCGAAGCGCCCGTTCAGCGCCATCTCCTCGCTCCGAGATCTCCTGGGGGACGACTCGACCGAGTCAGCCAAGTCCGAGGCGAGGTCACGGATCCGATGGAGGACCGCCGCGTCAGGGTTGTGCCCGACGAGAGCATGCCCGAGCCGCCGCAGTGCGGTGGCCGCCTCGACCCGCGCGTCAGGGTCGACCCCCTCCGGTAGGCCTCGATGCTCTCCGGTCACCTGTGGTCACCCTCCAAGTCCGTCAGGAGTCGGTTCACGATCTCAGCGACTTCGTCCGGATCGGTCTGGAGCATGAAGTGTCCACCGCTCAGCGATGTCACTCCAGCACCCATCCGAGCGGCCTGGTCGTCGAACCACACCCGAGGCAGATCGGAGCCCGCACCCACCACCACTGCAGCCCGGGCGGTCACGTCATCGAGGTGCGACCAGGCGTCGGGTGCCCCGCCCGGTGTGGCGGAGATCTCGAACACATCCGCTTCGGTCTCCGGTCGACAGCACAACGCCACCTCTCCGGCGCCGTTGACCTCAGTACCCCACCGGATGTAGGCCTCGAGGAACTCGGGCCCGAGGTCACGCAGTGGACGCCGGGCGAGGAAACGCTCGCGAGCTGCCGCCTCGTTTGGCCATCGAGACCGGCGCCGACGCGCTGCGGCGGACATGGGGTTGTCCCGAGGACCCTCCGCGGACAACCGGGTCGGGGCAAACGCGACCGCTTCGGCCAGGACGAGACGCCGGATGCGTCCCGGGCACAGTCGGTCGACCAGTACGCCCACCCCGCCACCGAGCGACTGGCCGACCACATCGACATGATCGACGCCGAGGAGGTCCAGGGCCTCGACGACATCTCGGGCGAGACGATCGAATCTGAGGTCGAGCGGCGACCGAGCGTCGTCGCTGCCGCCGTGGCCTCGAAGGTCGATCCCGACCACGCGCCAGCGACCACGCAACCTCTGGGCGAGGGGGTCGAAGAGGCCCGCGCAGAGGCCGTTCGGATGAAGGAAGAGGAGATCCGGGCCGTCGCCGCCCCAGTCCAGTACGCCGAGTGGGCCGGTCGACACAGGAAGTCGTCGAGTGCCGGGAGACCCGTCGCGGCCGTCGGCAGAGGGATCGCCCGTCGCCTCCAATCGATCGATGCCCACGGACGCAATGCTATCGTCCGTCTAAACTCAACGTCCAAGTCCTCGTAGGAGACCGTCACCCATGAACGATGTCCGATGCCGTCGGTGAGACACCCGAGGTCAGGCCGGTGACCTCGGTTCTCTACCGATTGGGCGGACTCGGCGCTCGACACCCCTGGCGGGTGATCGGCGCCTGGATGCTCGTCGTCCTTGCCGTCGGCGCCCTGTCGGCGACCTACGGGGGAGGACCGACCCAGTCGCTCGGCGTCCCCGGGTCCGACTCCCAACGGGCGTTCGACCTCTTGGAGGATCGGTTTCCGGAGCAGTTCGGCGGCCGCGCCCGTGTCGTGTTCGCCGTCGACGGCGACCGAGACATCACGGCGGCCTCGTACCGGTCGTCGATCGAAGCGGTGCTGGATGGAGTCCGCGACGCGCCGGGCGTGCAGCAGGTCATCGACCCGTTCGGCCCGGCCGCCGCGTTCTTCGTCTCGCCGGACAGCAGGACGGCCTTCGCCGAGGTGGTCTACGAGGTGAAGGCGCGAGAGGTCAGCGACTCGGAGATCGAGACGCTGGTCGCGACCGGATCCCTGGCTGAGCAGGCCGACCTGACGATCGGATTCGGCGGAGAGGTGGTGGAACAACTCGAACCCGAGCAGTCCCGTCGGTCAGAGCTCATCGGCCTGAGCGTCGCCGTCGTCGTCCTGCTCGCTGCCTTCGGATCCGTCCTGGCCATGGCGGCCCCGCTCCTCAACGCCATCCTGGGAGTAGCTCTCGGTCTCGCCGCAATCCGACTCGTGTCCACGGTCCTGGACATCTCCGAGGTCGCCCCCACGTTGGCGTCGATGATCGGGATCGCGGTCGGGATCGACTATGCGCTGTTCGTGGTCGCCCGCCACCGCCAACACCTCGCCGAGGGACATGACCTCGAGCGATCGATTGCCTTGGCCAACGCCACAGCCGGGCAGTCCGTCGTGTTCGCCGGCGCGACCGTGGTCATCGCCATCCTGGGGTTGGCCCTCATCGGCGTGCCGCTCATCGCCACGATGGGGGTGGCGGTGTCCCTCACCGTCGCGGCGGCCGTGCTCCTGGCCGTCACCCTCCTGCCCGCTCTGCTCGGTCTCGTCGGCTCCCGCATCGACCGCTACCGCGTGCCCGGCGTCCGTCTACGCGTCGAGGTCGACGCCACGACATCGAGCAGCCTCAGCGCGCGATGGGCCCGGCGCGTGAGCACCCGTCCGTGGTTGGCCCTCGGCGTCGCACTGTTCGTGCTGATCACCTTGGCCCTGCCCGCCCTGTCCCTCGAGACTGGGTGGCCCGACGCCCGCAACCGGCCCGAGGGAACGCCGGCCCGAGTCGCCTATGACCTGCTGACGAACGGATTCGGGCCCGGGTCCAACGGCCCGCTGCTGGTGGTGGCGGATCTCGACGGAGCCGAAAGCGGTGCGGCCGAGCAGATCGCGGCCGCCCTGGCTGACGTCGCCGGCATCGCCCAGGTGACACCGGCCGTCGTGAACGAGGCCAGCGACGCAGCCGTCCTTCGGGCTGTCCCGACCACTGGGCCCCAGGAGGCCGAAACCCGGCAGCTGGTCGATGACCTCAGGGCGCACACGATCCCGAACCTCCAAGAGGAAACCGGAGCAACCATCGAGGTCACCGGGGCCACCGCGGCGTACATCGACCTCTCCGAGCGGATGGAATCCCGCCTTCTGCTGTTCATCAGCGCCGTCGTCCTTCTCTCCTTCATCCTCCTCACCATCGTCTTTCGGGCGCCGGTCGTCGCCCTCAAGGCCGCCGCGATGAACCTCCTCGGCATCGGCGCCGCCTACGGCGTGGTCGTCGCCGTCTTCCAATGGGGCTGGGGCTCGACCCTGATCGGCATCGAGGAGCCCGTGCCGGTCATCGCCTTCCTGCCGATCATGATGTTCGCCATCTTGTTCGGCTTGTCGATGGACTACGAGGTGTTCATCCTCTCTCGTGTCCGAGAGGCCTGGGTGAAGACGGGCGACACGAAGTCATCGATCGTGCAGGGCATCGCCCAGAGCGCCCGGGTCATCACCGCCGCCGCCCTGATCATGGTCAGTGTGTTCGGCAGCTTCGTCCTCGGCGACTCGGTCGAGATCAAGATGTTCGGGGTCGGTCTGGCCAGCGCCGTACTCATCGACGCCACCATCATCCGACTCATCCTCGTCCCAGCGACGATGACCCTGCTCGGCGATCGCAACTGGTGGCTGCCAAGTTGGCTCGACACGGCCCTCCCCCACCTCGACCACTCAGCCACTGACCACGACAAGAACCCGACCGACTACACAGCCGAGGCCGAACATCCATGAGCACAGCCCACCCCCAAGCTCCTCCGGAGCTCCCCGACCTGTTCGACCCAACCACCGTTCGGGACCCGTTCGAGGCCTACGCCTCGTTTCGGCGGATCGGTCCCGTGTACGACGAGCGGAACGGCTGCTGGATCCTCGCCCGCCACGACGACGTCATCGAGGCCTTGCACCAGCCCGCCCTGCTGTCGTCCCAAGGCGGGTTCCGCGCGCTCATGGGCGGCTCGATCGGCCCGCCCGCCGCCCGGGGTCGGGGAGCCGCAGTCGGACTGGACGAGCTCATCGGCTCCCGAGTGCTGATCGCCAGCGACCCGCCCGACCACACCAAACTGCGCCGGCTCGTGTCCAGGCCGTTCACGAAGGGCGCGATGGCGGCCTGGCAGCCACGCATCGCCGCCCGGGCCGAAGAGGTCATCGACGAGTTCGTCCAACGGCTCGATGCCGGTGACGCCGATCTCGTGCGCGACCTCGCCATCCCGCTGCCCGTCCTGGTCATCGCCGACGTCCTCGACATCCCCGCCGAGCGGCTGGCGGACTTCCGCCGATGGTCCGACGCCCTCGTGGGCACCCTCGGCGGCGACGTCGACCTCGCCGCCGCACAGGTCGAGATCCAGCAGATGTTCGAGTTCTTCTTTGACCTCGCCCAGCTGCGGCGCCAAGACCCCGGCGATGACCTGATCAGCGCGATCGCTGTCGCCGAACCCGACGGCGAGGCGCTCGACCCGCTCGAGGTCGTCATGTTCTGCGTACTCCTGCTCGTCGCCGGCAACGAGACCACGACGAACTTGCTCGGCAACCTGCAGGAGGCGTTGTGGGCCTATCCGGACGAGGCCGACCTGCTCGCGTCACGACCCGAACTCATCTCGGCCACCATCGAGGAGGCCCTCCGGTTCTGCGGACCGGTGCAGGGGCTGTTCCGGGCCACGACGGAGCCGCGCACCTTCGGGGCCGTCACCATCCCCGCCGACCAGATCGTCATGGTGCTCTTCGCCTCCGCCAACCGCGACGAGCAGGTCTTTCCCGCCGGCGACACCTTCCAGATCGAGCGCGACAACCGCGACCACGTCGCCTTCGGGCACGGCGTCCACTACTGCCTCGGCGCCCAGCTCGCCCGCCTCGAAACCGCCGAGGTGCTCCGTGGCCTCAGCCGCCGAACGGTGACGCTCGCTCCGAACGGGTCCGCGAGCCGCACCACGAACCCCATCCTCCGCGGCTTCACCAGCCTTCCCGTCAGCCGGGTGAGCCCGACCACAGGACCGCCGCCGTGACCGAAGCGACACCCACCGCTATCGAGGACCTCATCATCGTGAGCGTCGATGATCACCTCGTCGAACCCCCCGGCATGTTCGAGGGCCGTCTCACCCGGCGATTCCAACCCCGCGCCCCGCAGGTGATCGAACGGGACGACGGCCGGGAGATGTGGCTGTTCGAGGGCGTGGAGATCCCCAACTTCGGGTTGAACGCAGTCGCCGGGCGACCCCAGGAGGAGTACGGGGTCGAACCGACACGCTTCGACGAGATCCGGCCCGGTTGCTACGACGTCAATGCCCGCATCGACGACATGAACGCCGGTGGCGTGGCCGCGTCGATGTGCTTCCCGTCATTCCCGCAGTTCTGCGGCCAGATCTTCGCCAACACCGCTGACAAGGATCTTGCGCTCGCCGTGCTCCAGGCCTACAACGACTGGCACATCGAAGAATGGGCCGGCGCTCACCCCGGGAGGTTCATCCCGCTCGCCCTGGTCCCGTACTGGGACCCCGAGCTGATGGCCCACGAAGTACGACGCGTGGCTGCCAAAGGCGTCCGGGCGCTGACCTGGTCGGAGAACCCCGAGAAGATCGGCGTGCCAAGCTTTCACAGCGAGCACTGGGACCCGTTCTGGCGGGCCTGTGACGACCACTCGATGGTGGTGTGCCTGCACATCGGTTCGTCGTCGTCAGTGAAGCTCCCGTCCGCTGATGCGCCGTTCACCACCATGTTGAACCTACAACCCACGGCAGTCATGGACACCGCCGCCGACCTCCTGTGGTCACGGGTCATCCGGGAGTTCCCCCACATCCGGTTCGCCCTGTCCGAGGGTTCGATCGGGTGGATCCCATACCTCCTCGAGCGGGCCGACTATGTGTACGAGCACCACAGCCGATGGACCGGCTCCGACTTCGGTGGCCGCCTCCCATCCGAAGTCTTTCGGGATCACTTCGTGGCCTGCTTCATCGAGGACGGTGCCGGACTGCGAATGCTCGACCTGATCGGCACGGACATCGTGTGCCTCGAGATGGACTACCCCCATTCGGACTCGACATGGCCGGCGACCCCCGAACGACTCGCGCGGCACATCAGCGACCTCGACGCCGACACCATCGCCGCGATCACCCACCGCAACGCCATGCGCCACTTCGACCTCGACCTGTTTGCGAACGCATCTCCCGCTGACCTCACCGTTGGCGCCCTCCGGGCACGAGCCCAGCACGTCGACGTCGAACCCGCACCACCCCGGCGCCAATTCGTGGCCCCCGAGCGCCCCCTGACCCTCACGGACATGCTCACCAACGCCCAACACCCACTTCTCGACGACCAGGCCGTCGAGGAGGGGTTGATCGCCGGTCACTGAGCAGAGGCCCGTTCGCCGCTCGTGACAGGTGTTCCCATCGAGACGTAACTCTCGTTGCTCTGCGGGTAGGTCGAGGGACCGGAAGACAGCGGGGCTGAAGTAGTCGTCTTCGAGATCGTGGGGTTCGCTTCGGCTTGTCGGTAGGCAGTCGTCCTGGAAGTCCACTTCGTAGGGTGCTTGCCGCGACCTCCTTGGTGCCTCTACCAGACCGCTGACGGTGACCGGGTCCACTCTTCGGTAGAGGTCTGGGCGTCGTTGTGCAGGATCCAGGTGACCTCGGTGACCTCGAGGTTCAGATGCCGCAGGTAGGCGTCGGCGACGATCGCAACGGCATGCTCGATCGCGTTGCAGATCCCTGGTCCGCCCGGTCGATCGAACTCGTGAGGACGACGACGGGCTCTGCGGAGGACCCGTCGGACCACACGGCGCCAGGCGTCCTGATCTCGACGACGGCGAACTGGAGTCTGTTCCCGAGTGGGGATCGCGAGCGGGAAGCGCCAGTGACCGGAGCCGGTCGAGACCAGCGCCGAACTCCAGCTGTCGGGCCACGCGTCGGAGTTGTGCGGGCGAGTTGCTGTGTCGGGATCGAGGCGTTCCGACCGGGGCATCATCTGTGGCCGTGCTTTGAAGTCACGACGCTGCCGCCACTTCTTGAGGCTCTGCGGAGTCCTCGTCCCTCACTCGACCGAGCTGGTCGTACGGGGGTTCGCCGTCGAGGGGGCGGTAGACGTCGGTCACCTCGTCGGGGAAGTCGCCCCGTTCGGTGAGCGTGTCGATTGCGACCTCGCAGAGGAGTCCGGCACACGCGAGCGCTGATGCCGGCGGTGCGTTGTTGACCGGGGCCGAACAGCCGACGGCCGGCTCCGCCAGTTCCTCCTCCTCGGGCCCGGGCGGAATCAGTCTGTACCGATCATCGGTGACTCGAGCTGGAATGGCGACGTCGCCGGGTGTGCCCTGTCGCTGCACTCGCGCGATGCGCCCGGCGCGGTACAGGGCGGCCGAGACCAATGGGACCCCGTGTGAGGTGGACAGGGACGCAAGTGCCGCGGTGATGGCGGGGGTACCGGTGGTGTCCAAGACGAGGTCGACGTCTTGCATCAACTCGGCGAGACGTGACGGGGTACGGGGCCGCTCGATGACCCTCTCCACGACCGTCCAGGGAGCGTGGTCTCGGATGGCGACTTCGACGGCGAGGACTTTGGCGGCTCCTATCGCACTGTGGCCGGAAACATGGCGCACGACGTTGCCCGGTAGCAGCCAGTCTCCGTCGATGAGGCGCACTCGACCGATGCCACTGCTCGCGAGGCAGACGGCGGCGTGGCCGCCGAGTGCACCGAGACCGAAGATCGCTACTGACTTGTTGCGTAGAACCGGGGCATCTCGACCTGCTCGCAGCAGTAACGACTGTTCGTCGATGGGTCCGTCCTGTAGGGCCAGTGCGTTGACCTCGTCGTTGACGCCTTCGAGTCCAAGGACAAGTAGGTGGCGGTTGGTTCCACGGTCCCATCGGAACATCGCCAGATCGACGCCTCCGCTGCGCGCCAGGACGTCGCCTTGCCTTCGTTGCCCGATGGCTCGGTCGAGCCCTTTGCGCTGCGTGCTCGAGAGCTGATCCCGAACTTCGTCCAGATTCCGAGGCGGGACCAGGACCGACCCGACGTGAAACCAGAGGCCGCTGAGGTCGCCGGCATTGCCCGTCCCGGGACCCAAGAGGAGATGCAACGGTGTCCGGGCCGTCGCGTAGAAAGCGCCCCAAGATCCTTGATTGTCCGTCTGCAGCCCGTCGAGGTCGTAGGAGGCGACGGCCGCATGCTTGTTCGTGAAGTTCAGGTACGCGTCCCGGGCGAGTCCCGCCTCGTCCCACCCGTTCTTGGCCTTGTCGCACCAGTCGTCGATGCGTCCGAAGAACCCCTCGACGGTCAGCCATTCGTCGGAGATCACACCTTCGTGCCACATGCACACGAACCCGTCCTCGGTCAGATGATTGGTGTGGAGACCCTCGGCGAAAAGAACGGGGAAGACGAACGGCCAGCCGTCGCGCAGACAGATCCGCATCCTGGTGGCGTCCGTGAGGTCGTCGAAGGCCGAGTGGATGGGCCCCTTCCAGAACCGCTGGTTCGTACCCGGTTCTGGTTCGAAGCCTGCCGCGACGAGACCGGAGGTGAACGCCTCGAGCGATGCCTGGTCGAAGGTCTCCACCTCGGTCATGCGTGCCCCTGCGCCTCCCTGTCGCCGAGCCCGGCGATGCCCGCTACCGAGCTGATTGGAAAGCCTCCGGCGTCACAGCCGTCGGGCAGCGGGAACACCTGGCCTCGTTCGTTCTCACCGAGGATCTCTCGCCATTTCGCCGCAGCGAAGCACTTCTCGCCGACCACGGCCGCGTCGGCTAGATCGGCCAACCTGATGAAGACATCTCGAGCGTGGCTCCACGCATCTGCCGCCAGCGAGGGTTCAACGGCGGTGCCCAGGCCAGGGTCTAGCAACGGCACGGAGGGAGCCATTCCGAACCGGTTCCCGACCGCCCTGATCGTCTGGGCGAGGAGTGGGTCCCACTCCTCGCCGGCGACGAGGCCTGTGTACCAGGCGTCGTAGACCGCGAACTCGACGTAGAGGCCTCCGGGCCGCAAGTCGCCGAGGTGGACGTGGCGCACTTGGCGCATGAGCCTCACGACGGGCACGTAGGCGTTCTGGCCACTGACCACCGGGGATGTGGAGGAAGTGTTCAGCGCAGTGGTGAGGTCACCGAACCGAAGGGGGTCAGTCGTGACCCAGCGACCAGCGCTCTGCTCCCACTGGAGCCGATCCTTGGTCGGAATTGCCCACCGGGGGCCGTCACGTACCGCAGGTACGGCGTCTACCGCGAAGCAGTTGAACGGGTCCTCGTCCTCTGGATCTGGGAAATCGACCTTCACGCTTCGGTCCTGCGGAGTTGCTCGGCCCCCGTCATCCTTCAGGCCGTACTCGCGCACGACGATGGCCTCGACCCGGTCGTACACCCTTCGGGGCATTTCCGATGTGTCGAGGTTCTCGAGTCGGGCGAAGACGTCGACGTCCTTGCCCGGGTAGCGGGCGGTCCCGCGGCTGTACGAGCCGATCAGTCGGGTGTTGACGCCCCATTCCTGTAGCTGGGCGTCCCCGGAGAGAAGCTCTTGGATCTCGGTGTGCGCCGCGATCGCGCGCTCCTGCTTCCTGCCGTTCACGTCGGTGTTGGTGACCGCGCATGCGAACTGGGGGCGGAGGGTGGCCATCAGGATTCCTCGGATTCGGAGTTGGGTGGAGCGGTCACTGCGTCGATCGGACTGCCGCCGGCGCCCGAGCGCAGGACCATCACAGGCACATACCGGGGGCTCGGCGACCCAGCCTCGGGATCGTCCTCCCACTCGTACAGGTGCACGGTCAGTGTGTTGAGCGACCGACCGATCAGAAGCGCGATTGGGAAGGGACAGCGCAGAAGCAGGTGCACCTCGGTGGTCGCGTGAGCACCAGCGAGCTCGCGAACGATGGCGACGATGTCGCCGACGACCTGCGGGGCAGTGTCTGGCTCGAGGAGGCCATCGTCGACCGGCCGCAAGTGCACCGCCTCGGCGAAGCTGGATGAGGCGACCAGATCGTTGAACGCCCCGTCGCTTCGGCTCGGGAGGAGGTCGACGTACGCCAGGACCGGTCCCGGATCGTGATTGCCGGTCGACTGGCCTGCGCGGGCGACGATGGGATCAGCGCTCGATCGCGCCACTTGACCACCGGTGGTCCACGACGATCCGAGCGTGTCAATGACATCGACGGTTCCCATGAGCGTCGTCGGTAGAGCGGCACCAACGGCGCACGCCGCCGACAGGTGAGCTCCACCGCGCACTTGGACCACCGAGGCGCCGCCAATCGCGACGAACTGAGGCAGCTGACCCAGAAAATTCCGCAGGTCCCCGAGTCCCTGCCGGTGGGGCCGTCGCTGCCCATCGGCCGGCGGACGAAGGCGGACCACCAGGTCGGCATCGAAGAGAGCGGCGTGCGGAGGCACCCGCGTCTGAAGATCCAGGGTGAGCAGGCCGCCACGTTCGGCGATGGCGGGCCGCAAGTGCTCAAGTCGCCGCCTCACCTGTGCCTGGGCAACCCGGGCCCGCTGAGCCGCGGTCACCACAGGCAACTGTTCGATCGCTGACAGCGTGCCGGTCGGCGTTTGGAGCAACAGGTCGGGCGCCGAGAAGTCCAGCTTGGCGTCCGCTCGGAGGATCGTCGACACGATCGAGAAAGTGAACGCAGAATCCTTGGCGAGGTCGAGCAGGGCGGGTAGCTCGACGGACTTCACAACGTCCGACAGGGCGATGTCCGGAGTCACGACGAGTATGGCGCCCGAGAGTCCAGACGAGTGCGCCTCCGAGAGCCGCTGGGACGTGTCCCCCGGTGGGAGATCTGTGTGGTCGTGCCATACCGGCACGCCAGCGGCGCGCAGCGCCCACGCCAGATCTGCGGCCAACTCGCTGCCATCGCTCTGCCGATAGGAGACGAACACTGGGCCGAGCGGGTCAACCGGGCCGGCCGCGCTCGCGGCGACGGCACCCGCCGTAGCACTGAGGTCGCTCGCATGGACCACCGGCTCATCGGCCATTGCCGAACTCCAAATGTCAGCGACCAGCGGGGCCTCCGGCGGTCGATCCTCCGGTCCACCCGGAGAGCATCACATCAGCGTACTATCACATCAACGTTATGCAAACGGCTTCGAGGAGGACCGTGGCGCAAGGCGAGCAGAAGTTGTCGCTGTCCGAGCTCCGGCAAAGGGTTGGGCGATCGCAGGCAGAGGTTGCGCTCGCCGTTGGTACTACTCAGTCCGGGGTGTCGCGCTTGGAGCGTCAGCCCGACATGCTCCTGTCGTCGCTCGGCGAGTACGTCGACGCGCTGGGCGGGCGGCTCCGGCTCGTGGTCGACCATCCCGCCGTTTCGGCCGAGCTGGCCGTGCTGCGAAGCGAGGAGGGTGGGCGCGAAGCGGACCGTCGGGAATTTCGCGTGATCTGGCAGGACCCCGAGTCACGCTCTCTCCTCCACGTGGGTTGGCTGGAGTTCACCGGGGAGGAGTTCGTCTTCTCCTACACCGACGATGCTCGGAGCCGACCCGGATTCGAGCCGTTCACGTCGTTCCCCACGTTCGAACAGGTCTACAGATCACCGGACCTGTTCCCCTTCTTCGAGGCGCGGATCGCCAGCGCAGCAGATAGTGGCTTCGAGGCCGTCATCGACGCGCTTGGCCTGTCCAAGGCACAGGCGACACCCGCGGAGCTGCTGACGAGGTCAGCGTCAGAGTCCCCTCACGACACGATCCAGGTCGTGCCAGAGCCCGAAGAGCTCCCTGACGGGACGCTCCGGCGACGGTTTCTGGTGTCGGGCGTGCGACACGTCGACGAGCAGCGGCCAGAGCGTGTCGGCCGGGCGGTCGAACGACTCGCGCCTGGACGCGAACTTCGTCTCGTTCCCGAACCGTCGAACCCAGCACAGCCCCGCGCCTTGCAGCTAGCCGCCGGCCGGACGGTCGTGGGCTGGGTGCCGACGTACCTTCTGGACGAGATCCACAAGTACCTCGCTCAAGGCCGCCGGTTGAAATTCGAGGTCGAACGAGCCAACGGGTCGAGCGTCTCGTGGCATCTCCGGCTTCTCTGCAAGCTCACAGTGATGCCCGCGGCTCGCCAGGAAGAAGTCGCTCAGGAGGGCGCTGCTTCGACCGGGTGACTGGAAAGTGCTGACATCTGGCGAGAGAAGTCCGTCAGCGACGTGGGTATCGACGGCGAGATCGAGCCCCGCCACTCAAGCGGCCGCGACCGGAGCCGGCCTCACGGTGGGCGGGTGGTGGCTACTTGTTGCCCTTGGCGCGGTTGTGGGTCTGGCAAAGCATCGTTAGGTTCGACAGGTCTGTCGCCCCGCCCTTCGACCAGGCGGTGACATGGTCTGCGTCCATCTCGTCCTGCCTGTAGATCCTGGCCCTGTTGTTATCGGTGCCGAGGGCGCAGAGCGGGCAGTTTGATACGCCCTTGACCTTCGCCTTCTGGGTCTGCTGCTCGTATCCGGCGCGTTTGGCCTTGTCGTCGAACAGTCGGACATCAAGCAGTTGCGGGGAAGTCTTGCCACCCAGCGAGTACTCGTAGATGCCCTTGGCGTTGTGGACGGCGGGGTCCGCACGGAGCTCGTCGATAGCCTCGTCGACCTCGGTGGCATTGTACGAAGTCGAGTGGTATGACTCGTAGAGTCTCCCCCAGTCGAGCCCGCGCATTTCTTTGTCCGGCGGACGCGTGAAGACGCTGACTATCCAGTCGATCACCGACGTGAAGTAGCGATTCAAGGGGGCAATGTCGTGGTCGCCGCGGTGCTGTGCGAGGTACGCGTCGATACTGACGCCCCCAGACGAGGAGACCCAGTCCAGCGCGACCTCCAACACCTCCTGGCGCTTCGGGTCGCCCTTCACGTACGACGACCACTTCTGCATGTTGGCATTGCGCGAATTCGAGTATTCTGCCTTCGCACTAGTGATGAATGGTCCCGAGTAGATCGCGTTCAGCAGCTCCTGCCTGTTGAGCGGTACGCCAGCGATGTTGACGGTCTGGAACCAATCCTTGGTCTCGGTTTCGGTTCCCTCGCACTCGTAGACCAGGAGTTCGCTGGCGAGGATCTTCTGCTGATCGTCCTTCGGCAATGAGGAGAAGACCTGTTCCCGGCCCGCGACCTTGACGGCGAACTTGCCGGTGACGAACCGGCCGACGCTGGTGATCCGCTGTTGGCCGTCGAGTACTTCGAGACCACCGCCAGTCTTGGCGACATTGAAGTAGATCAGCCCGAGGGGATAGCCCTTCAGCAGTGAGTCGATGACAGCCACGTCTCGCTTACCGTCGCCGTAGATGTAGTGACGCTGGTACTCCGGCTGGATAACCAGCTGCCCGGCGAGGCCAAATAACCCCTTGCCTTCGAGTTCGTTATAGACGAATCCCTCGAGGACCGCTTCGACGGTGTATTGCCGCAGCGTAGTCTTCACGAGACAGCCCTCCGGCGGATGATTATCCGCTTGTAGGCGGTGTAGTAGTGCGGCTCGGTCAGACCTAGCCGCCTGTGCCCGGGGCTGTTGCCTCCGGTGCCGCCGCCCTCGTAGTACTTCTTCACGAACGCATCACCAAGAACGTCCACCCCAATCTCGCGCATCGCGTCCATGTCGTCGGCGTGAGCGATGATCTCGAACTGGTCGGGGTTGTACTTGTCGAGGAAGGTGATCGGGACACCCATGGGACCGTCGTAGTCGCTCGGGATGGAGTCGACCCACGGGACTTCGATGGCTTCGCGGAAGTTGTAGTAGCGCTGGTAGCCGACCCCGCGGACGTCCTTGTGCTTGGAGAAGCGGATGTTGTCGGCCATGGTCATCAGCTGTAGCGGCTCGTGTCGTCGCCCGTGCTCGATATTGGTGAACCAGCAGGCGTTCCCGAGTCGGGTGTAGTCACGCTCATCGTCTGCTGGGTAGCCGAGCCGTTCGGCCTTCATCCGGTCTGCCTCCTTCACGGGGGTACCCTTGGGGACGCCGAATACCATGTCGGTGCTGTTCGCCGTCGCACCTTTCCAGAGACGGTTCTCCTTGATCAGCGGGAAGACCTCGACGTAGGTGGTGGCATTGTTGTTGCCGACGACCGCGAGCCTCTTGCCGGCTACGACGGCCCAGGGGACGAACTCTCGGAACAGGCTGAAGGGCGGGTTCGTGATGACGATGTCAGCGTCGTCCCGAAGCGCGGTCACTTCGCCGCTCCTGAAGTCTCCGTCGCCCTCCAGATACTCCCACTGGAGGTCGTCGATGTTGATCACCCCGTCGGCGTTGATGTCCTTGGCCTCCAACACGAACTTCTTCCCGTTCGCGTGGGTCTTCTTCTTGTCAAACTGCGGGGCATTCGTCTCGAACAGCGTGGGCTGGTAGTTGACCTTTGCCGGGTTGCTGTCGGGAGCGTACGAGGTGGAGATCAACTTCTTGATGCCGAAGTCCACAAAGTGCAGCGCGAAGAACTTCGAGAAGTTGGACCACTCGGGGTCGTCACACGGGAGGAGGATTACTTTGTCTCGAAACACATCAGGGTCGTACTCGAGATAGGCGTTCATCTCCCGCTGGATGTCGTTCCACTGGGTGTAAAACTCGTCGTTCTTGGCCGCCTTCGCCGCGACCAAGTTGGTGTTCTTGCTCCTCACCCGTGCGGTCCTCGGCATGGTGCCGTTCTCTGGGGTCTCCGATGCCATGGCGTCCGTTCGCTGCTCTTCAAGGGGGGGCCGACGACGACAAGAGTCGACGGAACCTCAGACTAGAGCGCTCCGTCGAAACGTCGAGTGGACCTGCCCCAGGTTTCATAGACGCTCTCGTGTGTCGGCCAGCTGATCGACGGGCTCCGCGAGGTCGACGGGCTCGCCGGAGGTCGCTGTTCGTACTCACAAACTGGCTCCTGGCGGGTCGACGCTGGTGGGGTGCTGGATGACATCGAGGCGGGCCGTCATCCGTGCCGCCGCGGCCAGCTCTGCAGCTGAGCGGCCGGGGGTCTCCGACCGCGACGCTGTGGCCGAAGTCGACGGACTCGGGAGCGACCCGATCGCGGGAACCTGCGCTTGCGGGCCCGGCGGTGGCTCGGTCGACGACGCGAGCTGTTCGTCGATCTCCTGCTGGCGGCGACGCAAACTGGCGAGTTCCTCGGAACGGTCCCATGGTGCGCCGACACGGGCCGCCGCTCGGTCAGCTTCAGCTCTCGCCGCGGCGGCTTCCTCCTTCAGGTCGGCGATGGTGTCGGGGAGCCGGTGGAGGCGGCGTTCGAGCCGGGTGACGAGGTTGGACGGGTCGCTGCGGCTGAGGTCGTTCGCGAGGAACCCAACGTCGACATGGGCGTCGGGGACGGTGATCCGGACTTCGTCCTCAATCGTGGTGATCGCTTGGGCCTGGACGGCGAGCCCGCCGAGGGTGCCGATCTGGGTGGAGGGACCGCTGGTCTCGGGTGGGGTCTGGTCGAGGCGCTGCTGAAGGAGACGCTGGAGGTGCTCGCCTGCGTCGACTCGCTTCGTGTGCGTGCGACCGTCGATGGTCATGGCGAACCGATCGCCGCGAGTGTCGATCACCCGACCGATGACGGCGTCAAGGTCGGCGGCACGGTGCTCGGCCTTGTCTGCTCGGTGAGTCGCAGCGTCGAGGGTTCGGCGGAGGCGGTGCTGGTCGTCGTGGTGCCCTCGTTCGAGTCGGTCGAGTCGAGCGACATCTGCATCGACCGATGCCTTCTCGAGGATAAGGGGGTCGCCGGTGGCCAGCGCCTTGACCTCGGCGAAGGAGAGGGCCTGGTCGCCGATGTCGTCGACGTCGCGGTCGGGCAGGTCGCCGCGGGTCACCTGAGCGATGAACGCGGCCTTCCGTTCGAGGGTCTGCCACATGTAGGTGTCGAAGCTGCCCTCGGTGACGTAACGCAGCACGCGTACCTCGGGGTTCTGGTTGCCCTGACGGAGGATGCGCCCGTCGCGCTGTTCGATGTCGGCGGGCCGCCACGGCGCATCCAGGTGATGCATGGCGACGGCCCGCGCCTGGACGTTGGTGCCGACACCCATGGTTTCTGTGGAACCGACGAGCACCGAGACGGTGCCGTCCCGGCAGGCGGCGAACAGCTTGGCTTTAGCCACGTCGCTCTTGGCATCCTGCATGTAGCGGATCGAGCCGGCGTCGACACCTCGACGGACCAGGAGGTGGCGTACCTCGTCGTAGGCGTTCCACCCGGCACCGGCCGGGGTGGACACGTCGCAGAACACGAGCTGGAGCGCACCCGGTCGGAGCGTGAGTTGGCCGTGCTCGTCGGTGTAGCGGAGGTCACGGGTGGCGTGGTGAACAGCGGCGATCCGCTGCGCGGCAGCAGCGAGCTTCCCTCCGTCGGTCGGAGGGTGTTCGCCAACCAGTCGGAGGTCGAGGGCGGCGCGCCGGCCGTCGCCAGTGACCTTGAGCATGTTGTCCTCGCTCGGGTCGACGGTTCGGTTGCGGATCGCCTCTGCGCGCGATGCGAGGTCGGCGACGTAGTCCACGAGCGCGTCGGCGGGTTCGACGACGACTGTTTCCGCCTGGCCGCCGGTGAGGGCGGGTACAGGGAGGTCGAGGTCGTCGTTGGTTCGGACGTCGGCGACTTGCCGGTAGAGGGTGAGGAGCTCGGGAACGTTCTGAAACCGGGCGAAGCGGGTCTGCATCCGGTAGGAGGCGCCGTCCGGTGCGAGTTCAAGCGCAGTGTGGGTGCGCCCGAAGGTGGCGGCCCACGCGTCGAAGGCTCGAAGGTCGACGCTGGCCAGAAGGTCGGGGTGCAGGTAGCTCTGCATGACCCACAGCTCGGCCATCGAATTCGCCACGGGTGTCGCAGTGGCGAAGGTGACGATGCGCGGGCCGTGCATGCGTCGGAGCGCCCACAACTTGGAGTCGAGATCCTGGGCGCGCTGGGACCCGGTGTTGGCTACGCCGTCGATCGAGCTGTCGACGCGGCGGTTCTTGTACGCGTGGGCTTCATCGACGAAGAGGTAGTCGATGCCGGTCTCCTCGAACCGGACGCCGTCGTCCTTGGTGTGCTCGGCGATTAGCCGCTTGTAGGTCTCCTCCATCTGGGCGATTCGCCGCTCGAGCTTCTTGACCGACAGGCCCTTTCCGTCCTTGGAGCCGGCGAGCGCGGAACGGGCCGTTTCGATCTCCTCACCCAGGTAGGAGGTCATCAGGTCGTGGCCGAGGGGCAGGCGAGCGAACCCGGATTGGGTGAACACGATGCCGTCCCAATCGCCGGTGGCGGCGCGGGCGACGAACTCCTTGCGCCGATCCTTGGACAGGCGTTCCCGGTCGGCGACGAGGATGCGCGCGGTCGGGTACAGCTGGAGCCACTCGCGGGAGAATTGCTCCAGCATGTGGTTCGGGACCACCACTGCGGGCTTGGAGGCGGAGCCGAGCCGACGGAGCTCCATCGCGGCCATGACCATCGTGGCGGTCTTGCCGGCGCCGACGGCGTGAGCGAGCAGGGCGCGACCATCGGTGAGGATGCGAGCGACCGCGTCGCGCTGGTGGGTCCGCGGCGTAAACGTGCCGGCGAGTCCAGGAAGGCTCAGGTGACTGCCGTCGTGCGTCGGCAGGACGGTCGAGGAGAACAGTTCGTTGTAGCGACCGGCGAGCCGCTCGGAGCGGTCGGGGTCTTCCCACACCCAGGTCGAGAACCGGGTGGTGAGGGCTTCCTGTTTGTCTCGGGCGGCGAGGGTCTCGGCGTCGTTGCGGACGCGGCGGCCGTTCTCGGTGGCGTCGGTGACGGTGTGGAGCCGCTGGTTCAGTGCAGCGTCGAGCAAGGTGATGCCATCAGCACGGGCGGTGCCCCACTCGGAGGAGAGGGCGACGCTCCGACGGCTGCCGTCGCGTAGCCGGGCGGACCAGTGGCCGAGCTGTGGGAGGTGCTCGACGTCGACGGTGGCATCGAGCACCTCCCGGCAGAACTGCTCGATGTCCCGGCTCGGGATCCAGGGCGCGCCGAACCGGGCAGTGATCTCCGAGGGCTCGAGCTGGCGGGGCAGGATCCGTTCCAGTGCGGCGACGTTGGCCCGGAAGCGGCCGTCGGGATCGTCGGCAGCCCGGCAGGCGTCGAGCTTGACCCGGATGTTGCCCGACAGGTACTCGCTGGCGGCGACGAGCCGGCCGGTGCCGGGTTCGTCGTACACCAGGTCGCCGAGGTGCTGGCGGGCGGTGGCGGCGTCGGTGCCGAGGAGTTCGGCAGCGCGATCGATCGTGATGGTGCCGGTCTCGTCCAAGCAGACGGCAACGGCTTCGTCGGGAGTCTCGACGCCGTGCCGCTCATGGGGAGGGTCAATGACTCGCTCGTGAAAGATCGCAGCAGTGCGGGCCTCCTGCGTCTCTTGGTCGAACACCTCCAACGCGGCTACGAGGGGCCAGTCAGGGTCCTCGCGGAAGCCGCCCATGCGCGGCCGGACGCGGCGCATGATCTCCTCGCCGGACTCGGAACTGCGGCGACCCGTGCGGGCTTGGCTGGACCGATTGATCGGTCCGTACAACCGTGCGTAGGTGCGGTACTCCTCGGCGAGCGTCGCTTGCGAGGCGGTGAGCTGGTCGTCGCTGCCGCCATCGACCTGGACGGCGAGCACGCCGCGCGCGGCGTCGCGCAGGCCGACGAGTCGAGCGAGCTCGCTGCGGTCCTTGGCGAAGCGCGGCTCGTAGGTGACCGGGGTGCCTCCCTGGAGTTTGGCGACCTCGCCGCGATGGTTGACGACGAAGCTGCCGTCCTGTGCGTGGGTGAGGTCGAAGTCGCCTCGGGCCGCCGGCGGCTCGGACCGCGCCTCCTGCGGGTGAGCCGCCGGCATGTAGGCGAGACCCCGATCACGGGCCTCGGTGACGAGTTCCTCGAGCGCGGCCGGGAGTTGCTCGTCGAGGTCGCCGTTGGGGGTGACGGTCAGCTCGTGGTCGCGATACATGCCACGTGCAGCGGCCAGTTCACCGAGGACTCGTTGGGGGTGAGCGAGGTAGTACTCGTTGACCTCCAGCGGCGTCGTCCCGTCGGCGGTCTCGATGGGTGCGGGCCCGACGCGTTCCCAGGCTGGTCCGGTGGGTTCGGCTCCGGGTGGGCGACGGCGGAGGATCACCAGGTCGACAACGACGTCGGTGCCTGACGAGCGGGCGAAGGCACGTTCCGGGAGACGGATCGCGCCCACCAGGTCGGCGAGGGTGGCGATCTCGCGTCGAGCGGCGTGGTTGCGGGCGTCGAGGGTGTAGCGGGAGGTGAGCGCGACGACGAGCCCACCTGGACGAGTCAGGTGCAGCGACTTGAGGAGGAAGTAGTTGTGAAGGGCGTGGCGGCCGCGGTTGTGGCGAGGGTCGTGCGGCGTGACCTTGGCGAAAGGCACGTTGCCGATCACGACGTCGAAGGCCCCGTCCGCGACTCGCAGCTCCTCGAACGCGGTGGCGTGGATGGTGGCCCGAGCGCCATAGAGGTGCTTGGCGATCTCGGCGGTGGTCTGGTCGAGTTCGACGCCGGTCAACCGTGCGCCGGGTGGGGCGAGGCCGATGAAGTTGCCCGACCCGCAGCCCGGTTCCAGCACCCGCAGATCAGCGTTGGCACCGAGTGCTCCGGTTGCGTGCCACATCGCGGCGACCACCGAAGCCGACGTGTAGTGCGCGTTCAGGGTCGTACGCCGGGCCTGAGCCCAGCCGTCCTCAGTCCGAAGTAGCCGGTGTAGTTCGGCGCGCTCATCGGCGTAGCGGGCGTCGGTGTCGTCGAAGACCTGTGGGATCGCACCCCATCCCGACCAGCGCGCCAGGACTGCCTGCTCGTCGACGTTGGCCCACCGGCCGCCCTCGTCGCGGCAACGGTTCAGAACGGAGAGCGCGTCGAGGTTCGCTCGCAGCTTGGCGGCGGTGCCCGGAGGGGCGAAGGCGTCCTGGCCAGACGGTCGAAAGGGCGCGGGTCGCGCCGGTACCTCCGGTTCCTCTACAGCGGGGTGTTGAGGGCCTGGTTGATCTCGGCGAGGGCCTGATAGCGGCGGTCCAGGTCCGGATCGTCGTTCCGGTCCTCGTCCGTCCCGGTCGTCGAGATCGGCTGGAAGAGGTGGTGGTCCGCCAGGGTCAGTTCCTCGGCTGTGGCCAAGGCCTGGTAGCCCCGGATCCGGTAGGCCTCGGGGCTCTCCCCGGGCCGGACCGGGCCGAGGATCTGATCGCGCAGCCGGGTCACCTCCGCCGCGATCGCTTCGCCGGTCGCCGCGAAGAACGCGTCGGGGTCGGGGATCTGCGAATAGGCGTCCGGCCGGTGCTGCCGGTTGTGGTCGAGGGCCATCTGCCCGTAGCGATTCATGGTTCGCCTCCTGTGCCGATGCGGTCGCATCGTCGGGAGAGAGCGCAAGATCGAACAGCGACAGCTGCCCGGAGGGTTCACGGCGAGCGCTCCGATCGCTTGCCATCACGCTACTCGCGCTCTCGACCGCTCCAGAGGAACATCACAGGCCCCGACCTTCGAGTTGTTGCGCCCGGGCCGGCGCGTGGCTGCCCACGACTCGCCCGTGGGCTTGTTCCACCGCGCCGGTGCGATCGCGCATCCACATCTCCTGCTGGCCATCGACGGCCAGCCGACGGAACCCCTCCCCCGCCAACGCCGCTCGGGTCGTGTCGCCCGGCTCGTTGCGGACCATGACGATCTGGTGCTGGCGCGGGTCGAACACCACCTCGACCTGACGGCCGGCCCACACGCCAGCGGATTCCGACACCCATCCGACTGGGGCGAGTCGGGCGCGGTCCGTCGCTCGGAGGAAGGGCTTCACGCCGCGCTGCCCTCACCGACCGAGATCGCAGAGCGCTTCGCCAGGTGCGGGCTTCGGTAGAAGGGCCGGGTTCGGACGTGGGCCGGCGGGAGGGTGCCGTGCACCAGGAGCGCATCGCCTGGGCGCATTTGCCTCAGGACGTGGGCCGGGGCAAGCGGAACGCGGATCGTCGAGAACTGGTCCGAACCGCCGTTGAGGCGTTCAGCCGCCGAGTGCGACCGGGTGTCGACCTCGGCCTCGCCGAGAACCCGGTCGATGTAGTGGATCGAAGTCGGGTCCGACAGGCCCGCGTAGAACACCTTCGTCAGGTGGTTCGTCAGGATCGTGTCGGCCGCCTTGCCGTAGGCGACCTCGAGCTGCGCGAGGGACTGCCAGATCGTGACCAGCAGCACGCCGATGCCGGCGAGCGTCGAGGCGTACTCGGGCAACTGCCGCATCGGCGTGTTGCCGGCTTCGTCGATCACCACCAAGAGCGGCGGGTCGAGCGGCTGGCCGGTCGCGGCGACGTGGCGGTACGCCTGGTTGATCAGGTCATTGAGCAACCCACCGAACGCTGGAGCGAGGCGCTTCTGGTCCTCTATCGGCGAGCACAGGTAGACGGTGTTCGACCCCGACAGCAGCCACGGGAGATCGACCCCGGAGAACTTGATCCGGCGGCCCTGCTTGTCCTTCCGAGAGCGGGACGACGCGGCGACGCCGGGATCGGTCCACGGCCAGATCACCGTCTGAGCGGTTGCGTAGATGGACGAGCGGGTGCGCTCCTCCATCTCCCAGACCGAGATAACGGCCTTGGCCGCCTCGACCGCACCCTGCGCGACCAGGGCGTTGTTCGAGACGCTCATGGCGTCAAGCGCTTGGCGAACCTCGCCGGGTCCCAGCTCACCGGGCCGGTCTTGGGTCAGCACCCACTCGCACACCGCGTCCATGTCGCGATGCGCGTGGTGGGCGACGAACAACAGGCCCGACAACAGGATCTCGGCCTGCGCGAGCCAGAAATCCATGCCGCCCTCGACCCCACCTCGCGGCGCGGCATCGCACAGGGCGCGGGCGGCGCGCTGCGCGCCGACGACGGTTCCCGCCTGCTGGAGTGGGGACCACAGCGCCGAAGTGCCCTTTGGCGTGGTCGACGAGGTCGGGTCGTAGACCCGAACCTCACCGCGCGTCGAACGCCATCCATGGGTGGCGGCCAACAAATCGGCCTTGACCGATGACAACACCGCTGGCCCGTCCCACTCGAGGATCCCAGCGACCGCTGCGGTGGTTTTGCCAGACCGGGACGGCCCGACCAGCGCCACCGCTCCGCGGTCACCCCGACGGGTCCGACGGCGTGCTCGTCGAGATGGACGGGCCGGTCGATAGGGCGGAGACTCCGTCGCTACGAGGCGGCGACCGAACCGTGCGATCACGAACCGACCCGGCGACGGACTCGCCACCAGTAGCGGTTCCAGGTCGCGCCGCTTGGCGAAGCGAGTCCGCCCGTCGACCCCCAAAGGCCGGCGCTTCGCGGTCCCCACTTTCGACAGGCTCAACCACCTGACGACCAAGCCCACCGCAACAGCGATGGCGGCCGCGGCGAGCGCGGTGCAGATCCAGTAGAGCGGAGTCGCTGGAAGTGACCGGGCGTAGGGGTCAGCCCATGCCTCGGCAGGGGCGCTCAGGCTCGCCGGAAGACGAGGAGCGGCATCGAATGCGGCCGAGAACGGGAGACTCTGCGCCTTTCCAGAGATGGCAAGCGCGAGCCAGCCGCCCGCCCAGACCGCGCCGACCAGGGCCAGCGCGACACCGGCGACGACGATGACGAGCAGCTCGAAGCCGCCCAAACCCTCGCGTTCCATACCCACGTAGGTCTCTTGATGGGCCGAAACTTCGCGGGCGCATGAAGACGGGACCTACATGATGGACGCCTAGACCAAGACAGCCTTCGATGCCGTTGCGATCAAGGCCGACAACCGGAGATGATCACACGGCGTCCGGCACCGGTGCCGCTGGGGGCGAGAACTCGGGCCGGAAACCACCCGGCACCCACCCCTGACCGCTAGCCGGTAGATGGCCGCCTACGCCGAGGTTCCCTGTAGCGCTCCTGAACAGCCGCTACCTGCTCGACCCAGAACCTCTGCTTGTCGGCCGCAGTTGCACTCTGTGCCACCAGGCCAAGTTCTTCGGCCTTCTTGTAGAAGCCGGGCCCAGCGTCGTTCTCGTTCAGGTACAGGACGATCGACGAGATCATCAGACCTGTGGTGTCGTACTCCGCGTCGACGGCGAGTCCGAGGAGGTGACCCATCGCGGCTCGCTCGCTGTCGAGATCGAAGTCGAAGGATCTTGCGCCGTGGCGACGCTGGAGGGTCTGGTTGACCTCCGTGTAGTTGGTGGTACGACCGAGGCCCGCTTGCTCACGGAGAAACTGCACCGTCCCGTCGGTCAGTACCTCCCATTCGTGGTCGGTCCGGCCGAACAGGCTCCCGTCAGAGGTCACGGCCGGAGCTTACGAGGCGCCAGCACTGAGGCTGATCGCTGACGACGGAGGGCGCCGGACCGTGTAGCTGGCGCAGGAATCAGCCCGGCACCCAAGGCCCCGGCGGCCAGCCCACGCGCTGCCAGATCGTGGCGAACCGGGGCTGCTCCAGCCGGCGGAGCTGCTCGCCCACGTCGAAGAGCGCCTCGATGTAGCCAGCTTCCCACGATGCCGAACTGGCGGCGGCCACCAGGGCGGAGCGAAGGGCTCGTCCGTTGACGCACTCGCCGAACTGGAGGCGCGGCTGCGGCGGCTCGCCGCTGCTCTTGAGCGCCTGCTCGATGACCCGAGCTTCTGCTGCGCTGTCGGTTTCGATCCACCGGACCATCGGCTGCTCGGCGGTGCAGTACGCGGCGCAGAGCACTTCGGCCGAACCTCGGTGGTTGCCGAGCGATGCCAGCGTCCGCACACGCGCTTGGATGTTCCCGGAGGTGCCGATGTGCGGCACGCACTCTCCGCAGGTGATGACATACGAACCGGGCCGGGGTGGTGCGCCTTGCTGTCGCCGCACGAGCGGAATCGGGTCGGTAAACCCGGCCAGGTCGAGGGCGTATGCGGACACCATTAGAGCTCGAGAGTCGGAAGAGAGTCGACTATGTCGAGGGTCTTCATCGAGACAGTGACGACGCGACCGACGAGATCGAGGATGTACGTCGGGTCGTCGTGCTCGGTGGCCCAGTCGTTGGGGTCGTTGACGATGCCCGAGGCCTTGTCGGTGCGCACCCGCCAGGCATCCATTACCCATGCAATCGCCGAACGTGAGCCGAGCTGGTAGTCGTGGGCCCGCTCGGGGATTCCCGCGATGGTGATCCAGTCGTTGTAGAGGATCCGGGTCAGGTCCTCGACCTTCTTGCCGCTTGCCGAATCAGCCACCTTCGGATGCTTCATCTTGAGGACGCGGTAGGCGTCTGGGTGATCCTTGTCGAAGCCGGTGCCGAAGGCGTGCTCCAGCGCCGGCCAGGGGTCGACGGCCTCGTACTCGGTGTGGAGGTTGGCGAGCTCCCGCCCCGAGTTGGCGAAGGCCCAGAAGTCCTCGGCCGTCGACACCGGCGGGATGCGGGGCAACGACTTCTTCAGGTCGGCAGCGAACGCCGTCCGGTAGTCGGGCGAGTGCAGGATCCCGTAGACGTAGAAGAACACGTCGTCCTTCTCGATCGCCGGATCAAGGGCCTGGTACAGCCCCAGCGAATAATCCGTGACGTTGTGGCCGCGGTCATCGCCGCCTCTCGTGGCGTCATCGTCGAACAATGCGGAAGGCGCAGCTGATTCATGACGATCCGCACCGCCTGGATACAGGTGGAGAGGGAAGCACGGGGTGTCGTCGATCCACACGTGAACATCCGGAATGTCCCGCGTCATGTAGGCGGAGAAGGGGCTCCGCGCTCCGGCTGTCGACACGACGATGGTCAGGTTCCGCTCGGCGCCAGCGGGGAAAATCCGAGGGATGGATCCCACACGGTTGTTGAAGGGGACACCGGCTTCGACCCAGCGACGGTGGAAAGGCCGGTAGGTGGCAACCGCGACCTGGCGGTCACTATCCGCAAGGCGGTCACCACGGGCGAGGGCGGCGAAGTCTTTGTCGGTCCAACTGAAACTCGTGGGGTCCAAGTCCACCTGTCGGCGAGCAGCCACAGTGAGGTCCTTCATCGATGTGGCTCGACTGGTCCCTTCTCTTGTAGCGAAGGCTTCGACCTGCGAGTTGCAGTGGTCCGCCATCCTTCTCACGTTCACGTCAAGCTGCCTCCGGGAACCGTTGTAGTTCCATGCGTCGCGGCTCGTTTTGAGACCTATCGACTGCAGTCCGAACACGGAGGCGTGGCCGCCGCTCGGAGCCGATGCGAGGTGTGCTCCAAACGATTCGGACCGTTGATTGATCCAATCTCCGTGACGGTTGGGCGTGATCCTGGTCCACTCCAGCTCCGCGAGACGGGGCGGGTCGGCAGGGCTCGCAGGGAGCCTGCTGGCGAGGATCTCGAGCTTCTGGTCTCGGCTGAGGTAGTCGCCGATGTCGCGGTAGTGCAGGACTGCCCCCGACTTAGGCACGGCTCCGGGCTGCTTGACGAGCAGGGCGATGGCGACGCTAGCCCGGCTGCCGGAGTCGAAAATCTTCCCGCCTTCCTTGCGTGACACCTCGCCGGCCGTGCGTTGGTTCCCGCGGAGATTAAACACGTAGAGGTGGTGGAACTCGGCTGCGAGGCTGAGCCGAAGCCCGTCGGCCGAGTTGGTATCGATGTACCCGCCGTTGGTAACGAAGGCGACGACACCTCCGCTCGGCGACCCGATTAGGCGGTCAGACGCCCAGCGGATCGCTCGGACGTAGGAGTCGTACAGGCTGTTCTTCAGCGTGGCCGTCGACCGGTTGGCGTAGGTGGCGGAAATCGAGGCGTCGAGCTTCGGGTACTTGAGGTTCTGGTTGTCGTCATTAGCTGACTCCTGGCCAGCGGAGTAGGGCGGGTTGCCGAGGATGACTCGGATGTCGAGGCCCTTCTGGCGATGGGCTCGCTCGTTGTTGATCGGGAAGACGTCCCAAGTGCCCGTGCCTTCGCCGGTCTCGCCGAGCTGGAACGTGTCGGTGAGCACGATGCCGGGGAAGGGCTCGTATCCAGGATCGACGCCTTCCAGCCGGGCGCGCTCCTGGCGGTAGGTGGCCTCGATGTTCACCGCGGCGATGTAGTAGGCGAGCAGCAGGATCTCGTTGGCGTGCAGCTCGCCGGTGAACTTGCGCGGCAGGTCGTCGGGGCGGATGAACCCGGACTGGATGAGCCGGGTGACGAACGTGCCGGTCCCGGTGAAGGGGTCGAGGACGTGCACGCCCTCGTCGCTGAGGCTGACACCGTCGAAGTGCTCGGCGAGGGCCGCCTCGGTGGCGCGGATGATGAAATCGACCACCTCGAGCGGGGTGTAGACGATGCCGAGGGACTCGGCGACCTTCGGGAAGGCGATCTTGAAGAAGCGTCCGTAGAGGTCTTTGATGATCTTCTGGCGGGCCTCACCATCGTCCGGATGGATGCCCTCGACCCGCCTGCGGATGGAGGCGTAGAAGTCGTCGAGCTTGTCGGTCTCAGTGTCGAGGTTGTGCTGATCGAGCACGGCGACGACGCCGGTCATGGCCTGGGAGACCGGGTTGGCGGCCGTGAAAGCGTCGTCGCCGAACAGCGCCTCGAAGATCGGTCGGGTAATGAGGTGCTGGGACACCATCGACACGGCGTCGTCCCGACCGATGCCGGCGTTGAGGGTGGCGTGCAACTCGGTGAGGAAGTCGTCGAACGCATCGGACGCGTCGGGGTGGGCGGCGAGGATGGCCTTGATGCGGGCTTCGTGGCGAGCTGCGATGGCGGCGACGTCGCTGGCCCAGTCCTCCCAGTACGTACGGGAGCCGACCTTCTGGACGATCTTGGTGTAGATCGCGCCGGTCCACTCCTCGTACTCGAACAGCCTTCCCTGCACGTCGGTGGGGTCGTCTGGGCCGTTGATGTCGACCGGGATGACCTTGATCGGGTCGTCGGCGCCGGTGCCGGGCTTGGTGGAGCCGAGGGCGATGCGGTTGATGTAGGCGTTGAAGCGCTCGTCGTGTGCCCTCAGCGCCTGGAGCACCTCCCAGACGGCGTCGTAGTCGCGGTTCTGGTCAAGCGCCTTGGCGGGGTCGAGTCCGGCGGTGATGGCGATTGGCAGGATGACGTATCCGAGCTGCTTCCCGGGCGGCTTGCGCATCACCCGACCCACCGCTTGCACGATGTCGATCTTCGAGCGCCTCGGCGTGAGGAACATCACCGCGTCGAGGGCTGGGACGTCGACGCCCTCGGTGAGGCACTTCGCGTTGGTGAGCACGCGGCACTCGTCCTGTGGCGCGGGCTCCTTCAGCCACCGAATGTCGGCGCGACGACTGCTGATCTTCGTGGCGCCGTCCACGTGGCGGGTGGGCACCGAAAGCGCCGTGACTAGCTCGCCGCCGGGTCCGGCCTCGAGCTGGTCGAAGTAGGCCTCGGCCACCTGTTCGAACTGGGTGGCGAAGCGCTCCGAGTCAGCGATGGTCGACCAGAACGCCACCGCGCGCTGCATCGGGTGGTCGCCGTTGGCAAACCCCGTGCCTGCGGCACCCGGCAGCTTGGCCAGGCCGGACAGGCAGCCGACGAAGCGAGCGACGTCCGGGAGCGTTAGCGCGCCGTCCGTGGAGAGGAGGTGCTGGAACGACTCACTGACCGCTTTCTCCTCAACGGTGAGGATCAACACCCGGTAATCGGCGAGCAAGCCTTGCTCGACCGCCTCGCCGAACCCAAGCCGATGGAACTCCTCCCCGAAGTACTCGGGGTCGTCCATCGACGCCAGGATGGCATCGGCCTCCTTCGCGGCATCCGCCGCCACCGGCTTGAACAGGCGCGGCGTCGCCGTCATGTAGAGCCGCTTCCCCGCTGGGATCACCTCGTTGGCATGAACCAGTCCGAAGGCGCTGTCCTTCTCGCCGACGCTCGCCACCCCGGCCGTGCGGTGGGCCTCGTCGCAGACCACCAGGTCGAAGACGTGCCCAGTCTTGGCCTGCATCGCAGCCACGACCTCGACCGACTGGTAGGTGGAGAACACCACCGTCATCTCGTCCGCCGGCAGCTCGTGCACCCTGGCCGCCACGAGGCCTTCCGGATCGGTCGTCGGCGGAACGACCAGGTCGTGCGGCGTGGCGTTCTCCCCTTCCAGCGGCTTGTCGACTGTGACGTCAGAACAGACCGCGTACGGCCGGATCGGCACAGCGCACTCCGCTGTCCACTCCTTCAGCGACTGGGCGACGAGCGCGATCGACGGCGCCAGGAAGAGCACGGACCCCCCGGCCCCAGCATGTTCCTCGGCGATGCGCAGGGCAGTGAAGGTCTTGCCCGTGCCGCACGCCATGATCAGCTTGCCCCGATCGTGCTGCTCGAAGCCGGCCCGGACAGCGTCGACCGCCTTCAACTGGTGCGGCCGCAGCACGTGGCGATCCGTGGGCCTCAGGCCCGACGGGTTGGCCACGTCGTAGGACGACCAGTCGACCGTCATCGCATCGAGATCGTCGATGCCGATTCGCTCGACCGGCACCGCGTGGCCGTCCAGGGACTTCTCCGCGTTCTGCGCCCAATGGTCCGTTGTGGCAACGACGATCCGCCGTGCCCACTGCTGCTGGCCCGACAGCGCGACGAACGAGTCGATGTCGTGCTTGGTGAGCGTGGCGTCGGGGTCGTAGCACTTGCATTGGATCGCGATCAGCCGGCCCTCGGCATCACGGGCTACAAGGTCGATGCCGATGTCCGCACCCGTGCGTGCCGGCCAATCCATCCACCGCCATACGTCGGTGAACTGGTGGCTGAAGGTCCGGTCCGTCTTGAAGGCGTGCAGCATGAGCTGCTCAAACCGATCGCCCTTGTCGTGCTCGTCGGTGGCGACGGCGCGGATCTCTGCCAGGACATCCTCGACCGGCGTCATCGATCATCCCCTTGCACCGGCGCCATCCAATGAGTCTCGCATCGCCCACCGGCCAGACGGCGCCCTTACTCCAGGCGGGATGGTGTGCAGCCAGACGCCGGACTGACGGCCAAGCAGCGCCGAGCGACACCGGTCCGTGCCACCACCACCTTGCGGGCGTACGATCGAGCTATGGACGCGACCTTGAGTCGCAGCGAGGAAGGCAGCGCGTGGAGCGCCGCGGTCGGCTTGGCCAATCGGGTCGCCGTCGGTGGTGAGCTGCCGAGCCTCACAAGCTCAGTGATCCTGGATGCCGGCGAGGTGCTCCATGCCGATGTCGTCGCTGACGGCTGGCGGTACCACGACGCAGACGTCACCTACGCCGCTCCGCACGCGGTCGCCATCGGAGGCCCAGTCATGTTTGGGCTCGTAGCCGCCGGCAGCGCCACTGCACGTCGGCGCGCGCTTCGGGAAGCGAAGGCCCTCGCTGCTCCCCAGTGGCGGCCTCTTGGCCGGCTGCGAATCCTCGCGACCGATCGGCGCCTGCTCGTGTGGCACGACGGCTCGTGGGCGCCGGTCTGGTACCACGCGATCCGCGAGATCCGTCCCGACCTCGAGGCGGAGCGACTCGACATGACTTTCGATGACGATCCGCCCTACTGCCTCGCCGGGCCGTGGGTGCCCTACCTCACGGTGATCGTTACGACGCTCCTGGCACGCGACCGTGGCATTGCCGCCGGCGACGACGCGCTGCGGGTGCCGGTCAGCGGCTGACGGCTGCGCCGATCGACGCGGACCTCTCGGCCATCGCCGAGTCGACATCGTGCTGCATCCGTATCGGCCAGTTGTCCGAGTGGCGCATGGCGTCGTTGAGGTCGCCGGTACCGAGGTCGAGGACGACCGGTGGACGCTGGCGCGCGTCGAGGAGTGATGCGAGTCGATCGGCTCCTGCTTGGCCGGCGTCGTCGGCGTCGAAGGCGATGACGAGTGGGTGCGGGAGCTTGGCCAGGGCGACGGCGACTGCTTCGTCGCCATAGGCGGCGCTGAGCACGGCGACAGCCCGGTAGCCCGCAACGGCCGCGGACAGCGCGTCGATGGCGCCTTCGGTGACTACTACCTCCGGGTGTCGTCGCTCGACGGGCCGTGCTCGGGAAAGGCGCGGGTTGGTTCCAAGATCTGAGGTCGGGTTCAGGTAGCGGGGCCGATCCGGCGCAGGGTGGGGCACGCGGAGTTGGGCGTAGACGGCGTGCCCGTCATGCATCACTGGCAGGACGATGCCCATCGAGCGAGGCATGCCCTCGGGGCGTTGTTGTGAGCGGGGCCCCAGGTCGGCGCCGACGCGGTTCTCGACCAAAACGTCGCGAGGGAGGCCGCGCATGGTGGTGAGCCAGCGTCGCATCCCACGTCCTTCCGGTCTCCAGAGGCGCTCGGCGCATTCGTTGACGTAACGGTCGAGCCCTTCGGGATCGCGGCACCCGGCAGGCGGGATTGAACGGGCGCGGGTCGAACGGGACGAGGGTCGCCACTCGTCTGGTTGCTCACGGTGGCCCGCGCGTTCAGCGAGGTAGGTCATTGCGTCGCGCGCGGTGCCTCCTCGGCAGGCGAGGACGAGGTCGATGGCGGTTCCGCCGTCACCGCAGCCGTGACACCGCCATCGCTGGTCACCCCGGCGGCTGGCGAAGATGCTGACCGGTGGGGTGCGTCCGGTTTGGGCGTGCTGGGCGTTCGGGCATCGCCACATTCGAGCGCGTCCGTTGGTCCCGGCCGGACCGAGTAGGTCGTCGGCGAGCTCCCGGAGGTCCACGGCGGCGAGGAGTGCGTCGCGGTCGTACACGACTCATGCCGCCTCGGCTCCGGGGCCGGTCGAGCCGTGCATGCGTTCATCGGTGTCGATGATCTCCTGCTCACTCGGACCGAGGACGTGTTGGACCACAGCCGTTCTGCCACCGAGCTTCCACAGGGCTCTGCCGCGGGTGAGCTGGCCGATGATGCTGGCCTCGGGCCCGGTGAGTCCGAAGTGGGCGACTGCGGCGTCGAGCTGATCGGGGGCTTGGCGGAGGATGACCTTGGTGGCCGAGTCGGCGAGCAGCCCGGCGGCGATCTTGCTGGTGGCCGTGCCGTCGTCGGCCTGGGCCACGAGGTCGGATGCCCGGTGGGTGATGCAGAGGTTGGCCACGCCGTAGGTGCGGCCGAGCTTGAAGCATGTCTGGAGGTAGCCGGCGGTATGGCGGTTGCCGAGGAGTGCCCATGCTTCGTCGAGGATCTGCACCCGTTGGGGGCCGGGGCAGGCCATGAGCTGTTGGAACCAGCCGGCGGCGGCGACCATGACGAGCGGGAGCGCGTCGGAGTCGAGCGGCACGGCGGAGAGGTCAAGGACGACACCAGGCCCGTCCCAGCGCAACGGGACGGTGGAGCGACCGTCGAACATGCCTCGCAGGGATCGGGACAGGAGCTTGTCCAGGGCGTAGGCGATCGTGCTGGTCTCAATAGCGAGGTCGCGGTCGCTGGTCCGCAACCGCTCGGTCATCGCATCGGTTGGGTTGGCGACGAGTCGAGCGACGTCGGTGAGCGTGGGTTCGGTGAGCGGTGCGGTGGTGAGCTGCTCGATGGCGGCGAACACGACCGCGTCCTCGAGCTGCGTGAGCGTGCGTTCGAGGACGGTGCCGACGAGAGCGGTGCACATCTCGGCGCGACGGAGGATCTGCTTGTCCTCCGGTTCGTGGTCGGCGGCCGGCCCGGGTGCGAGCGGATTGATCGTGGCGGTACCGCCAGGGCTGAGCTTCACCGTGGTGAGCCCGAGGTGCTCGGCGAGGGTGGCGTACTCACCCTTCGGGTCGGCGATGGCCGTCCAGCGGCCATGGGCACCGGTGCCGTAGACGGCGGCTTGTCGCCAGAGGAGGCATTTCACGAGGGCGGACTTCCCGTTGCCGGGTTCGCCGAGGATCCATGCGTTGGGGTTGGTGACCAGCCCGGTGGCGTAGGCCTCGAAGGGGTCCCAACAGAACTCGCCGCCTCCAGCCAGGAGGTCGAGTCCGATGTAGGTGCCGCGGTGCCCGAAGGAGCGTTGGACTGAGAAGGGATAGATGCTGGAGGTGTGGGCGGTGGTGCCCTGGTGATAGCGGAGCCGCAGCGATGGGCGGGTCATGACGCGAAGAGGGTCGAAGGGGCGAGGCCGAGCGGGAGCACGGCCGCCCAGCCGAGGTCCTGGCGAGAGTCGAGAACGCGGAGGTCCATGCCGTTCTCGCGGGCGAGTTGCTCGATGATCTCGGAATGCTCGTCGAGGTCCTCGAGCGTGCCGGCCGACACGGTGACCAGCCCGGCGTATCCCATCTCTGGGTAGCCGGCGACGAGCTCTTCCTCGCGGTCGAGGAGCGCCTGGGTGGCGCGACGGTGGCGAGCGTCGATGCGGCGGCCCTTCTCCTCCTTGGTGACGGCGTCGGACTCGAGCTTCACGAGGTCGCGTTCGATGCGCCGGCGGCTCTGGTGGGTGGAGACGGGTTGGAAGTAGACGGTCATCGACCGGGTGACGCCTCCCCCGGAGAGGAACGGCTCCAGCCAGGCCGGCGGTACCGCCAGTCGGGGCCAAGTGCCGATCCACCAGGTGCGGTGGAACGCACCGTCGGCGCGGAGGTGGCGCCAGTCGGTCTCCAGTGCCATGGGTCCGGCTGTCGGCGATCGGACGAGAGCAAGGCGCTCGACCAGCCGGCCCTTTCGAGGGCGTGACCGCGCACCGATGGGGTCGATCCGCGATCGGATGAGGCGTTGCAGCCCGGCGGGGTCGAGTGGGTCGGACGCGGCAAGGTCGGCTGACCGCAGGCCGCGCAGGAGCGCCTCGACAGAGGTGACGAGCGCTCGACGAAGTTGCTCGTTGGCGCCGCCCTTGCCGGCGCGGTGACGGGAGAGGCGCTCGCGGGCGACGGTGATGGTGACGAGAGCTTCGTGGTTGATCGCCGAGGTGGTGCCGACCTCGAGCAGCTCCCGGTAAGAGGCGGACGCTGTCTCGTTGGGGGCGCCACGGTCGTCGGAGCCGAGCCAAGCGATGTGATCGCCCATGCCCGATGGTTGGGCGAGGTCGGACCACGACAGGTGGGCAACGACGCCGCGTTCAACGGCGTATTGGCCCAACAGGTCGCCCCACCCGGCGAGAAGCCGTTCCTGCTCGTCGCGGGACTCGACCACGAACTGCGGACCGGAGACCGGGACGACTGCGGTCAGGGTCTGGCGGTGTCGGTCTCGGACCGCACCGAGGGTGATCCAAGCTCGCCAGTCGATGCCGACGATGTCGAGTCCGTCGAGGCAGGGCGGCATCGGGGCCGATCCCTCGGTCGTGGACCACAGCGGGAGCGGAGCGACCCACCGGCGACCGCGCCGCAGCCGGGACCACACCCATCCGAGGAGCAGGGGAACCCACTCCCAGGTGGCGTGTCCGCCGATGCGGGTGAAGCTCACCACCGCTGCTGCGATGACCGGGGCCGCGGCGATCGGCAGAAGCGCTCCGGCCGTCAAGCTGGCGACGCCGAGAGCGATCCCGCCACCCAGCAGCGCGCACTGGACTGCGCCGAGGCCGAGGAAGATGCCGGACGAGTCGAGTGGCTCGAGCCGGTAGGTGCGTTCGAGGCGTTCATTTGCCATTGGGACCTCGCGGTGGCTGTGGCGGCTTCGACCCGGCGGACCCCGAGGGGCGATCCGGTCGTGATGGCGGTGCGCCACCTGCCGTCGGCGGCGGGTTCAAGGCCGCACCACCACTGGACCGCGGCGGTCTGCCACCGGAGGGAGCCGAGTTCGATGCGTCGCTGGTGGCCTTGGCCGGGTCGGTTGTTGCTCTGGCGCCGGTGGACGCGGCCTTCTTGGCGGTCTCGGCAGCAATGACGGCGGCGGCGAGCGGTCCCGCCACGG
>WPCH01262305.1_pt1 | contig 57960 bp, 53 predicted proteins | sample 5399881 | NCBI WGS metagenome assembly WPCH01 (sample SAMN12869468, study PRJNA574797) | sludge metagenome | isolation source: wastewater treatment of pH5 | place: China:Beijing | collected 2019-05-20 | reverse complement strand
TAGTCGGATTTATTATACATTCGATTGACTGCCAACATCATGTCGCAGATTTCGCGGCCCAAAGGCGATACTCTGCGGATAGGCGGCTTGCACAGATAGCCCTCGAGATAAACCTTGTTGATATCTCCGTTCTCTTCATCCAAAAGGGCCAGTTCCCGGGCAAAAACCACAATGTTAAGCTTGTTTCTTCCTTCGACTATCTCATTGTAGGTGCGAATCTGACCTGCTATGTAAAGGGCCCCTCCTTCCGCCAGCTCAACATCCCAGATAAGCCGCTCAGAAACGATTACCGGAACGCTGTCACAATAGCCGCTCCTGCGGCGGATCCCCAGTGTCAGACAATAGAAGACCTCTCCATAGGATTTATGGCTGTATTCCGGTAATGCAGTGATGATGCCGGATAGTTCGACCCGGTTTGTCTCTTCGTTGCAATCCACTTTCCTTGCCCCCTTGCTAATTTGCTATCTGTTTTCCCGCGTGATCTATATGATAATTGTCTTGATAGATCAACTGCCCGATGGGCACCACCTCATATCCCTGCGTCGTCAACTCATCCAGGATCCTCGGCAGGTATTCCTCCACATGAGTGGCGTCGTTGTGAAAAAGCACGATGGATCCGGGTTCGATTTGGGAAAGCACACGCTCCACGATTTCATCAGCGGATATTTCCTTCCAGTCCAGACTATCAACGGACCATTGGATCACTTTATAGTCCATATCCTCCAGCGTTTCTATAACCTTGTTATCATAGGCGCCGAAAGGAGGCCGAAACAGATTTGGCCTTACTCCTGTAATGTCTTCTATAGAACGCCCTACATCTTCTATTTCCTTTCGGATCTGCTCCGTGGACAGCGTCGTCATGTCAGGATGGGTGGATGAGTGATTCTGCACCTCATGCCCCCTTTCGCTGATCATCTTTACATCCTCCGGGTATTTATCCACCCAGATTTTCACTAAGAAAAAGGTGGTTTTTATTCCGTACTGATCCAGAATATCCAGAATCGGTTCCGTATGGGTGTTCCCCCAGGCCGCGTCAAAGGAAATGGCTACCTTCTTTTCCTCTGTATCCACCGAGTAAATGGGCAGCTTCCTTTCCATATTCACAGATGCGGGCAAATCAAAAACCCCGGTAATATTTCCTGCCAGCAGTAGCAGAAGTATCACAACAGCAGCCGGCAGTACAAATCGCAAGAACCGCTTTCCTGTCCCTATCTTCGATAATTTCATATTTTCAGGCACCCCGCATAAAAGCTTGTTATTACTTGGACATCTAAAAGTAGAAAAAGATTGGCGAGAATTTTTTGTGCATGGAGCGAAACAAAACGCAGGTGAACCCGTAGGTTCGGCGAGGCTTTGTGACAAAGTCAGGTGCGAAAATTGCCGTCAAGACTTTCTGCTTTTAGGTGCCGAAGTAATAACATCTTATTCAGGGGAGAAATCCAGTATGCTCTTTCGTTGAAAAAAAGCGAAGCTTGATATTTTTTCAGCAATTTTATTTTTGACAATTATTATTTCTAAATCAGGGTATAACGAAAATGAAGAGTTGCCTTTTCGTTTTGAGTGTTACAAGAAAATTCATAATAGTCGACATTTTTAAATGAATGCGCTATACTCTTAAACAAACGGTATTTATAACAAAAGGAGGTACTAATATGGCTTTTTTAAAAAATTTGGGAAATAAAATTGGCGAGGTCGCCGGAGATGCTGCAGAAAAAGCAAAAGAACTAGCGGAAATTACCAAACTGAAGAATGCGATTTCCAACGAAGAGAAGAAGATTCAGAAGGCCTTCGCCGATCTGGGCAAACTTTATTTTGAGCAGATCAAGGACGTGACGGAGGGTCCGACAGCGGAATTTTCCGGTGTAATCAAGACAGCCAGAGCCGCTATCGCCGAGCTTGAGGAAAAAATCGACTCTATTAAAGACGTCGCTAAAGATGCCAAAGACGCTGTTGAAGACGTGGTCGAAGATGTAGTTGAAGACGTCAAAGACGCCGTTAAATAAGGTTGATCAGATTACAATTATAAGCTTACTATGAAAAAGAGGCTGCGCCCCCGGAGTATACCCGGTGAGCACAGCCTTTTTTCATTGTAATTACAACATCAATTTCATGACTTCCGGAAAGCAGGTTTTCTGAAACTGCGGACAGGAATAGCAATCGAACAGATCGGGAACGGTGGACGCGGGGATATCCTGGAATCCGTGCTTCCGGAAGAATCCCGGCGCTTTAGCCACCAGATAAACTTCCTTTCCGCCTCTGCTTCTGACCTCTTCCAGGGCCAATTCCAGCAGTTTTCCCCCTATTTTTTCCTTCCGGTACTCCGGCTCCGTGGCGATACCATCTATTATGTATTCGCCGCCGCGCATCGCAAGGACACAGCCGCTGATCAGCCTGCCCTCCAGATCCTCGGCCTTCCAGCATTTCACCAGATCCGTGGGAAGGGGCTCGTCAAAAGAAAACTCCAGATCATGACGGATGAACATCTTTACTAACCGTTCGTATTCGTCAGTTTCGCTGATTTTGTAATTTACCAATTCGATCCCTCCATATCATTTCTTATTGTATTGACGCATATTCTCTTCGGGATACAGGTAATCTCAAGGGGAAAGTCACACCCCTTTTCTCCGTCCACGTCGGTGCCGACATCTGCATCCGATTCCAGGTACAGCTTCTTCGTTCTGAAAAAGATCACGTTTTTGTTCTCCGAATGATTTCCCTGCATGAAGTTGACCAGTAAACCGGGCAGCTCTGTAATGGGCATTTCACGGAACAGCAGCACATCCAGCAGACCGTCATCCATCTTGGCCTCCGGAGCCACTCGCTTAAAGCCCCCGGCCGACCTTCCGTTCATCACCAGCATGAAGTATATCTTCTCCATTCCGGAATACTCTTCGCTTTCAATCTTTATGGGTATGGGTTCAAGATTGGGAACCTCGCTGACACCTTTCAGATAATAGGACATGACTCCTAAGGTGTTCTTTATATTGGGATCCGTCCTCTGGCTCACATCCACCAAAAAACCCATAGCCGCCACATTTATAAAGTATTTCCCGTTGACGCAGCCTACATCGGCACGGGTGCAGTTATCCTCCAAGGCGATTTTCACCATACTGTCAATATCGTGAGGAATATCGAAGTAGTAAGCAAAATCATTGGCGGTTCCCGCGGGAAATACGGCGATAGGCAGATTGACGCCGGCATTGAGCATGGTATTCACTACGATGTTGATGGTACCGTCTCCGCCGGCGGCAATGATCTTGGCAAAGCCCTCCCGTTCCGCCGCTTCGATCATTTCACGCATCACATTGGTTCTGTCCACGCGGACAGGCACTACTAAAGTTCGCTTTTTTTGAAATATCTCAATGATCCTGTCCAGACTGGATTTAAAAAGTCCGTTTCCCGCATGGGGGTTATACACCAGTAATACTTTCTTCATTTTCATCTGTAAATCGTCCCCTTACCTTCCCGATCAAATACAGTGATCCTGAAATAATAACCGCGTCGTAATTGTGCATTTCCTTTTCTACATAGTCACAGGCCTTCTCCCAATCTCCCAGAGCTGCGCAATTCCGTCCCGACCGGATCACTCTTTCGCAGAGTTGCTCCGCCGATAGCTTTCGGGGATTGTCCGGCTCCGTGGCTGCAATATCCGCGGGAAGAGCGGAAAAGCTCTTCAGAATCCTCCCCACTTCCTTATCAGCCAGTATGCCTATAATCAGAAGAAGCCTGCATCCATGAAAATGATTTCGGATGACCCTGATCAGAGCCTCGACTCCCGCCTCATTGTGAGCGCCGTCGATGATCAGCCAGGGATCTCTTTTTAAAATTTCCAGGCGGCCCTTCTGGCGGCCCTTTTTTAGCCCGCTTTGAATTTTTTCCGCTTTGCAGCTTATTATACCCTTTTCACTCAGGGTCTTAATCACTGATAGAGCACAGATGGCATTGGATATCTGATGATGGCCTATCATTGACAGATTCACCCGCAGGGAGGTTCCGGGACCATTGAAACCTCCTTCTATATCAAAGGAATAGCCATCCAGAGATTCCTCTACATTTCGCGGCTCTATCCGTGAAACATCGTAGAAAGAGCTGCCTCGTTCTTCGGCTATTTCCCGGATCGTCTCAGAGGCCTCCACGTCTCCCACGTTGGAAATCACCGGGCAACCAGGTTTAATGATACCTGCCTTTTCCCGGGCAATTTTCTCCAGGGTATCTCCCAGCACCTCCATGTGATCATAGGAAATGGAAGTAATCACCGACGCTAAAGGCTCCTTGATGATGTTGGTAGAGTCTCCTCTGCCTCCCAGGCCTACCTCTAAGAGCAAAATATCCAGCGGTTTTCCCGCAAAATATACAAAGCCCATGGCCGTTACCAGCTCAAACTCCGTCGGAGATTCATAGCCGGCGGCGATCATGCGATCTACGGCACGAAAGACCTTATCTGCACACTCCACCAAATCCTCTTCAGAGATCTCCCGTCCGTCAAATTCGATGCGCTCGGTAAACCGTTCGATGTAAGGAGAAGTGTAGAGCCCTGTCTTATAACCGTTTTCCTGCAGGATAGAAGCTAAATACCGGCAGACGGAGCCCTTCCCATTGGTCCCCGCAACGTGAATTACCTTCATGCGGTCCTGGGGGTTTCCCAGAAAGTCCATCAGCACCGTCATTCGCTCAAGGCCCAGCCGGCTTCCGTATCTGTGGAAGCTGTGTATCCTCTCCAATGTCTCTTCGTAGTTCATATGGTTTCCTTACAGTTTTTTCACCACAATGGCAAGGCGTTCCTCCACTTTTTCCAGCATGGTTTCCGCTTTGTCCAGCTTTTCCCTCTCCGCGGAGACCACAGCTTCGGGAGCCTTTTCCACAAAACCGGGGTTATTCAGCTTAGAGGAAAGCTTGGCTATCTCTCCCTGAAGCCGGCTCTTTTCCTTCTCCAGTCTCTGATGCTCCGCCTTATAATCCAGCAGATCGTCCAGAGGGATAAAGATCTCCGCCCCGTCCACTACGGCGGACATGACCTCCTCGGGGATCTGTTCCTTATTCTCAATAAAGCGCACTTCCGTCAGGTTGGCCAGGTTTTTCAGATAGTTTTCACCCGCTGCAACATCTCCTGCCGCCTTTTCCGACGCAAGGATTACAGCCCGCAGCTTTCTCGAAGGAGCCGCCTCCGCCTCCGCCCTTATGTTGCGGATGCTGCGGATAATCTCCATAGCCATTTCCATCCGGCGGCTCTCCCCCTGGAAGTTCAAAGCCTCGTCGTAAACCGGCCATTGGGACACGATGAGCATCTCCTTATTTCCCGGTAAAAAGCTCCATATTTCCTCGGTAATAAAAGGCATGAAGGGGTGAAGTAACGTCAGCATATCCTTCAGCACCTTGACGAGAATGAAACGGGCCACCTGCTTGTCAGCCTCGTCCTCTCCGTAGAGCCGCGCTTTCACAAGCTCGATATACCAATCGCAGTATTCATTCCAGATGAGCTCATGGACCTTCTGCCCGGCCAGAGCCAGGTCGTAGTTGTCCATATTTCCAGTGATCTCAGCCACCGCTTCGTTCAGTTTCGTCAGGATCCACTTATCCTCATCTTTAAGAGCTAAATTCCCAATTCCCTTTTCTCCCTCTGCCATGGGTCTGAAATTGCCATCCTCGTCCTGAAGGTTCATGATGACAAACCGGGACGCGTTCCACAGCTTGTTGGCAAAGTTGCGGCAGGATTCCAGCCGGTCTATCTTGAAACGAATATCGCTTCCCGGACTGATGCCCGTAGCCAGCATAAACCGCAGAGCGTCTGCTCCGTACTGATCGATGATCTCCAGGGGATCCACGCCGTTTCCGAGGGATTTGGACATCTTTCTCCCCTCTCCGTCCCGCACCAGTCCATGGACATAGACGTGGCTGAAGGGCGACTCCCCTGTCATGGCAAGGGATGAAAATACCATTCTTACCACCCAGAAAAATATGATATCGTAGCCGGTAACCAATACGTTGGTGGGGAAATAATGCTCCATATCCGGCGTTTTTTCAGGCCAGCCCAGTGTGGAGAAAGGCCAGAGGGCAGAGCTGAACCAGGTATCCAGCACGTCTTCATCCTGTTTTATATTGCCGCTTCCGCACTTTGTACAGGTTTCGGGAGTCTCCCTGGTTACCATGAGTTCATCGCAATCCTGGCAATAATAGGCGGGAATCCGGTGACCCCACCACAGCTGACGGGAAATACACCAGTCCCGGATTTCCTCCAGCCAATGAAGGTATATCTTCTCAAAGCGTTCGGGAACATGAGTCAGATCGCCTTTTTCAGCGGCCTCTATAGCCGGTTTGGCCAGCTCTTCCATCCGCACGAACCACTGCTCCGAAAGCATGGGCTCCACCGCGTCCCTGCAGCGGTAGCACTCTCCCAGGGGAATGACCATGTCCTCCGTCTTCACCAGATAGCCGGCAACATCCAGATCGGCGGTCCATGCCTTTCTGCATTCGTAGCGGTCCATTCCTTCGTACTTTCCGGCCAGGCTGTTCATGGTGGCGTCCAGGTTGATACAGGAAGGCTGCTCAAGGTCATGCCTCAGACCTACCTCGAAGTCATTGGGATCGTGAGCTGGTGTGATCTTTACCGCTCCCGTTCCCTTTTCCGGATCCGGATAGGGGTCGGCAAGGACGGGGATAGCTTTTCCCACAAGGGGAATTATTACCTCTTTCCCTATCATATTTTCGTAACGCGAATCTTCCGGATTCACGGCTATGGCGATATCTCCGAAAATGGTCTCCGGTCTGGAGGTGGCTACTACAATACCCTGACCTCCATCCGCTCCGGGATAGCGAATATAATAGTACTTGCTGTTTTTATCGTCGTGCTCCACTTCCGCGTCGGAAAGGGAAGTACCGCAGCTGGGACACCAGTTGATAATCCGGTTTCCTTTATATATAAGGCCCTGCTCGTAAAGGCGTACGAAGAACTCCACCACGGCCTTATTGCATCCTTCGTCCATGGTGAAACGCTCCCTCTCCCAATCGCAGGAATCTCCTAACTTTCTGCACTGCTCGGTGATCTTCCCGCCGTAGGTCTCTTTCCACTCCCAGGCTCTTTTCAGGAATTCATCCCTCCCCAGCTCCTCTTTTGTCTTACCCTCTTCCGTCCGGATTTTATCCGCCACCTTTACCTCGGTGGCGATACTGGCATGGTCGCTTCCCGGCAGCCAGAGAGTATCAAAGCCTTGCATCCGCTTCCAGCGGGTCAGTACGTCCTGCAACGTGTGATCCAGGGCATGTCCCATATGAAGCTGCCCCGTAATGTTGGGAGGGGGCATGACGATGGTAAAGGGAGTTTTTTCGGGATCTCTCTTTCCATGAAAGGCTCCGCTTTTCTCCCACTGTTCATATAGTCTGGTTTCGAACTGTTTCGGATCGTAAGTCTTGCTTAAATTCTTTTCCACTGTTTCTCCTCCAAGTAGTAAAAGTAGTTTCGCCGGGCCGGATTTATTCCGACGCAACTCAATCTCCTGCAAATAATAATAAAAAATCCCTATGCATTTGCATAAGGACGGAATCATCCGCGGTACCACCTTAATTCCACGCGTTTGCGCGGCTCTCATTTAAACATGCTCCCGGGCGACCTTCACAAAATCCTGCTTTCAGGCCCTCTCAGCCTCGCCCGGTGTTCCGGGCATGGGTCCTCTCTCTGTAGAAGGGTGCTTTGCTACTCCTCCCGATCTTCGCATTCCTATTCATTCGCTTTCCGCGGAAAGCTCTATATCCATTGTAACGGCAGGCTCAGGTTTGTCAAGAAAATAATTCCCCCCGGACTACTTCTCACCGCAAAATGTCTTTCTGTGGATGGGACAGAGCCCCCGAGCCTTTATCCCCTCGTAATGGGCCCTGGTTCCATAACCTTTGTTGCTGTCAAAGCTATAGTCGGGATAGGTCTCGTGATACTCTTTCATCATACGGTCCCTGGTCACCTTGGCCAGTATGGAGGCGGCGGCGATGGATACGCTGGCTCCGTCTCCCCGAATGATGCCCGTCTGGGGAATGGGAACGTCCTTCAGTGTCAGAGCGTCGATGAGGATGTGCTGGATACAGCAGGGCTTTCTCCGGTCCGGATTCCCTGTGAGCGCCTTCCAGTCGTCTCCCAGACTGTCCCGAAGCTTTTTCTCCAGATCCCGCAACGCTTCCTTCATAGCGGCCTTTGTGGCCTCCAGAATGTTGATACGGTCTATGGTCTCATTATCGATACAACCGATGCCGTAAGCTACAGCCGCATCCCTGATCTGCTCAAAAAGTTCCTCCCGTTTTTTCTCTGACAGCTTCTTGGAGTCGTCTACCCCCAGCAGGGCAAAGTCCTCAGGAAGAATGACAGCCGCCGCTACCACGGGCCCCGCCAAAGGGCCTCTTCCTACCTCGTCTACCCCCGCTATGTACTTTACGCCCTTTTCGTAAAGGGCGTTTTCATATTCCTTCATCCTTGCCAGCTTCTCCGCAAGAAGCAGCAGGCGCTCTTCCTTTTTCATTTCTTTCGCCTTCTCATAAATGATTCCACCGGTTATATTTCCACCCGTTATATTCTGGCCTCCAATGTGATACGGCCTATGGCCCCGCCCCGAAATTCATCCAACAGGGTCCTGCCGGCACGCTCGTAGTCGATGCGCTTCCCGGAAAGGATGAACCCTCTTTTTACGGCAATGGCTTCCATAGTCGCCAGAGGAGTCTCTTCCAGTTGATCTATTTTATACCGCTTCAGCAGCAGTTCCGGGTAGCTTTCAGATAATACGCCGATAAGCTCCAGAGCCAAAGTGGCAATATCCATGACTTCGTCCTTGATGGAACCGCAGAAGGCCAGATTAAGACCCACCTTGGGATCCTCGAATTTCGGCCAGAGGATTCCGGGAGTATCCAGAAGCTGCATGCCGTTTTCCATGGAAAGCCATTGTTTGCCCCGGGTCACGCCGGGCCTGTCCCCGGTTTTGGCGCTCTTCCTTCCTGTCAGTCTGTTGATCAGAGAGGACTTCCCCACGTTTGGAACTCCCACAATCATCAGCCGTAACGTCTTGTGACGCAGCCTGTCCTTGTTTTTATCCGATTGAATCCCCTCCAGCAACCGAAGCAGCTGTGTCAGGCCCCCTCCGGTATTGGAGTTTAAAGCCGCGGCGGGAATGCCCTGTTTTTTGTAATGGGAAATCCAGGCCTCTGTAACCGCCTCATCCGCTAAGTCGCTCTTATTGAAAGCAATGACTCTCGGCTTTCCGCCCACCAGTTCATCGATGATGGGGTTCCGGCTGGACAGAGGGATTCTGGCGTCCACTACTTCCACCGATGCATCCGTTAATTTTAAGTTTTCCTGTATCAGCTCCCGGGTCTTTTTCATATGACCGGGATACCAGTTGATATGCTCTATCATTTATCCTTATTTCTCCTCTTCCAGAGGTGATTTGATTTTATCTGTGCTCTTTTCCGGACTCTGCTTTCTATTGGGACTTATGGCCTTTTGGCCTTTCGGCCTTTTGACTTTTTGCGCCTCAACTGTGCAAAATTTTCGTTTGTATGCAGGTTTTCTCTCACATACATCTATTTTTGTGCAAAATCTCCACTTGTATGCGGAAATTTGGAATTTATTTCCTTATCCATTCAGTACAACCGGCAATTTTGCTTATTTTATCGCGGATTTGGGTCAAGTCCAAATTAGTATGTAAATTCCTTCGGAAAATACACCCCATTTAAAATTGTTTTAAGTTAAGGGGACTTGATTTTAAAAAAAGGGACCCTAAAGGGCCCCTTTCACTTAATTTTTTTCTTTGCTCTTGATCTTAGCTGCTTTACCGGTTCTCTTTCTCATGTAATTCAGCTTCGCTCTTCTTACATCGCCGTGTCTGACCACTTCGATCTTATCGATTCTGGGCGAATGCATCGGAAATGTTTTTTCCACGCCCACGCCGGATGCGATCCTTCTCACTGTGAAGGTCTCGCCGAGTCCGCCGTTCTGCTTTTTCAGTACAAAGCCTTCAAAGATCTGAACTCTTTCTCTGGAGCCTTCTTTGATCTTGATATGAACTTTTACCGTATCTCCAACTCTGAACTTCGGCAGGTCTGCTTTTACATAATCCTGCTCGATGACTCTCATAATGTCCATCTTAGTTCCTCCTCTCCCCAAAGACGTTCTTGGTATCCAAGCGCCCGGACCTGTGCCGAGCTATATCCAGAGGACCGTCCGTAATACACCGTTGTTTATTGTATCATAGGCTTTTTACTGAGGCAAGCATTTTTTACGCCTTTTTATGCCTTTTCACGCTCTCGGATGCGTGTTGTCGTAGACGTCCTTAATGCGGTTCTTTGAAAAGCTGAGGTAAACCTGGGTCGCGGTCAGATCCTCGTGTCCCAGCAGCTCCTGCAGGGTTTTTAAATCAGCGCCGTTTTGTATCATATGCACCGCAAAGGAGTTCCGCAGGGTCTGAGGCGTGATCTTCGCGTCGATGTTGGAAGCTTTGGCGCTGTCTCTGATGATCTTCCAGATCCCCTGCCTCGTAAGACGCTCTCCGTTATAATTTAAAAAGAGAGCCTCCGTATCCGATTCCTTATCCCTGCACAGAGAAGGTCTGGACTCGTATATGTAAGCTTCCAGGGCAGCCCTGGCGGGCCGTCCCAGGGGAATAACCCTGGCTTTTCCGCCTTCCCCGCCGGTCATAATAAAGCCGATGCGAAGGTTGACGCTGGATAGATTGGCTTCCGTCGCCTCACTGACCCGCATACCTGAAGCGTAGAGAACCTCCAGCAAGGCTTTATCCCTGAGCCCTTTCGGAGAATCATCCTGTCTGGCCAGAAGCTGCTCCACTTCTTCAACCGTGAGATATTCCAGCTTCTTGCGTTCGATCTTCGGGGATTTTATACCTTCGGCGGGATTATGTGAGAATCCCTTCTGCGATTCCAAGTAGTGAAAAAAGGCCCTCAAAGAGGCCAGCTTGCGATTTACCGTAGCCGCTGATTTGTTCTGGTTTTTAAGAGCCAACAGATAGGCGATGACCTCCGTCTTCGTTACCTCCGCCACATCCGTTATTCCCTTTTCCCGTGTAAAAACAAAGAAGTCATGAACGTCTCTCCCATAAGCCAGCATAGAATTTCTTGCCATTTCTTTTTTTTCCGCCAGATATTCCGCAAACTCCGAAAGATAAGCTTCCATAGTCAAACCCCTTCTCCGCTTAGAATTTATGATCGTGCTTTATAGTGCCTTTTCAGTATAACCCGGCCTTTTCCAGTTTACAATAATCTTTTGTCGGTTCGCCTAAAATACATTTTTTTCTACAAATTATATGAAAATATGCCTGCGGCGGTTCTGTCCGGATAAGGAGCGTAATGGCAACTCCAGGCCCTTATCTCGGCGGAAGAAACGTGATTTTAATACAGGACGCCTAAGAATCCTGTACTAACCCAACCCACTTGGACATACATTGGGTAAAAAGGACTTTTATCACAATCAGAAAAAATCAGGAGGAAATTATGAGACGAGGGATGTCCACCGCGATCACTTCGCTGGTGACCGGTAATTTTGCAATTTTGGCTGCTGTGGCTTTCTGCTTCCTCATGGGCATTTCTCTGGGCGCTTTTACGGCGCTGTTGTTATCCGCAGAAGCAAAAGAGGGCATACGCAGTTTCCTGGATTTTAACCTGCTGCTGTCAGGCCCTACGGGCAATGTGTTTCCTGATCTGTTCCTGAAGTCCGCCTTTGTCAATTTTGGGCTCTTCCTGATTATTCTGCTGGCGGGGGTAACGATCATCGGGTTTCCCGCGGCCTTTCTGGCGCTGTTATACAAGGGGGCGGCTTTGGGTTTCTCCTCCGCTTTGCTGATGGATACCCTCCATGCCAAAGGAGTACTCCTGGTCCTCCTGACACTGCTTCCCCCCAACCTGATTCTGATACCCGGTCTTTGCGGCGGCGCCATGGCCTCCACCCGGCTGGCTCTGGAGCTCATATCCGAGGGACCCCTCGAAATAAAAAAGAACCTGGTCAAACGGGCCGGGCCCTTTTTATCCATTCAGGGAGTCATGGCGGCCCTGGTTTTGACGGGCTGCCTGATTGAATCCTTTATATCCCCTCTTTTGCAGCGACTATTAGTATAGCCGCAATGGTTTTCGCGTCCTCGATCTCTCCTGCCAGCACCATGGTTTTCAGCTGGGCGATGTGGTATTCCACCACATCCAAAGCCTCGCTGTCATCGAATTCCGTTTCTCCGGCGGTAAGCCCCGTAGCGTAATAGAGGTGAATCACCTCTTCCGAGTAACCGATAGAGGAATAAAAGGAAGTTATATGCTCGATATTTGAAGCTGTATACCCGGTCTCTTCCTTCAGTTCACGAACCGCTGTCAGCAGGGGATCCTCCCCTTCCTCCATCTTTCCCGCGGGAGCCTCCAGAACCACTTTCTCCGCCGCCTTGCGGAACTGGCGCACCAACACCATCTTCTTTTCGTCAGTAACCGCCGCCAGCGTAACACCTCCCCGGTGTTCCACAATCTCCCGAAAAGAAGTCTTCCCACCCACAACAGTAACCTTGTCCTTCCGCAGGTTCAGGATAGCCCCTTCATAAATCCTTTCACTGGACAGGGTTTTCTCTTCATATGTCATATAGACCTCATTTCTTCATTCGTGCCGATTTATCCGCCGCAGCCTTCATACCTGTTATAACGGCATTCCGGAACCCGTTTCGTTCCAGCACCTCCACCGCCTCTATGGTGGCGCCGCCGGGCGAGCAGACCCGATCCTTCAGTTCTCCCGGATGCACTCCCGTCTGCAGCACCATTTCCGCCGAGCCGGCCAGAGCCTGGGCAGCAAAGGTGTAAGCCTGCTTTCGGTTCATTCCCAGGGCTACCGCCCCATCAGCCAGGGCTTCAATAAAGATATAGGCATAGGCCGGTGAACTGCCGGAGACGCCTACAACACAGTCTATAAGCTTTTCCTCCACCTCTTCCGCTATTCCCACCGCGGCGAAAATGCCCATGACAGTTTCAAACTCTTTATCGCTCACCTCAGAGTTTTTGCACAGGGCGCTCATGCCTTTGCCGATAAGGGCCGGCGTGTTAGGCATTACCCGTACCACCTTGCAGGAGAAATCCTTTTCCGTTCCCGCAAATCCGCTAAAGTTCATGCACTGAGCAGCGATATATTCCATGCTGATCCCCGCCGCCACAGAGACAATGACCTTCTTTTCCCAACCCTCCGCAACAACAAGTTCTTTCAGCACCTCTGAAAACACGTTTGGTTTCACTGCCAAAATCAGAATATCGCCCTTCTCCACAGCATCCCCGATACTTCCGCAAGGCTGTATGCCTGCCTCCTGAGCCAAGACCCTCAACGAGTCTCCGCTGCGGTCATAAGCGTAAACCTCTTTTTCCGATCCGGGATTTGCCGCGAGATAGCCCTTAATAAGGGCTGTCCCCATATTGCCGGTTCCTATCAATCCGATCTTCATCTGCCGACCTTCCTTTCTTCGATTAAAACAAATTCTCAGGGTACTACATTTTAACGAAATCAACTGGAAGCTATCATAATGGGCTCATGATAGCATTGAAAACTTTAAATTAAAGAAGGATCTTATTTTCCAGGATATTCACAAAAATTACAGAGTGGCCATATGCCAATCCGCAAAAAGTAAAAACCAGGGCCGAAACAGGATAAAGGCGGCCGCGCTGGCTGCGATATACGGCCCCAGAGGCTGCTCATCCGTCCTTTTCAGACGACCCGATACAAGTCCGGCTCCCATTATAATCCCGGCTGAGAAGATGGTAAGAATCAGAATAATTACAATACCCTTCGTGCCGGAAAACAGGCCGATAGCCGCCATCAATTTTACGTCGCCGAAACCCATGGCATCCTTCCGATATATCCATCTTCCAATTACTCCTACCAGCAGTAGACTGCCTCCGCCGATGAGGGCTCCATAGAGCGGAGAGAGGAAATCCGGCTGGAAAGGAATAAATCCAATGGCTGTCACGGCCAGGGCCACAACGAACTGATCGGGAATGATCCTGTATTTCTGATCCGCCAGAGCCGTCAGAAGCAGCAGCCAAAGGGCCGGAAGAGCCGCAGTCTGATAAGTGGGACCCATATCCCATGTGCCGAAGGCGGACCCCAGAAAAACGAAGGTAAATATCCAACTCCAGGGGTGTTTTCGAATGCGCGCCCCCCACATCTCTTTATCCGGCTCTTCATCGTAGTCGCAGAGCCATTTCGCCGGAATCCTGTTGAATACATAGGGAACTCCCCAACCTGCCGCTACCGCTGCCGCCACGAGAATTACGCACCTGATCACTATAAAAAATACGTCCAAATTTTGTCCCGTTATCCTTTTATTTTTTCTGCTTTACGCGGATTTTACCGGTCCCTTTCGGAAAGGGGGATATAATCTATACGATCCGCCACGCTCATATACGCGGGCCGTATAATCTTTCCGGCGTTAACCAATTCCTCTACCCGATGGGCGCTCCATCCGGAAATGCGGGCGATAGCGAAAATAGGAGTGAGAAGCTCCGGAGGCAGACCCAGCATGTGATAAACAAAACCGCTGTAAAAATCCACGTTGGCGCTGACGCCTTTATATATCCTGCGCTCCTCCGCGATGACCTCGGGAGCCAGCCGTTCTACCATAGAGTAAAGCTGGAACTCTTCCTCCATTCCCTTTTCTTCGGACAACTCTTTAACAAAGGATTTGAGGATGTTGGCTCTGGGATCGGAGAGAGAGTAGACCGCATGGCCCATACCATAAATTAATCCTGCCTTGTCAAAGGCCTTTTTGTTCAGCAATGCCACCAGGTAGTCTCTGACTTCCTTTTCATTTTTCCAGTCGGAAATCTCTTTCTTCATATCCTCGAACATCTGAGTCACCTTGATATTGGCGCCGCCGTGCTTAGGCCCTTTAAGAGAGCTCAAAGCAGCGGCTATGGTGGAATAGGTGTCGGACCCGCTGGAAGTGACCACGTGAGTCGTAAAAGTAGAGTTGTTTCCGCCGCCGTGCTCGGCATGAAGAATCAAGGACACATCCAAAACATGAGCTTCCATTTCCGTGTATTTGCTGTCGGGCCGGAGCATGTGCAGGATGTTTTCCGCTGTGGAAAGCTCCGGTTTCGGTGGATGTATGACCAGACTGTTGCCGCCGATATAATGATTGTAAGCCTGATATCCGTATACAGCCAGCACCGGAAAGTTGGCTATCAGCTGAAGGCACTGCCGCATTACGTTGGACAGGGATATATCATTTGCGTTGTTGTCATAGGCAAAGAGAGTGAGCACGCTGCGTGACAGGGTGTTCATCATATCGTTTGTGGGCGCCTTCATGATAACGTCCCGAACGAAATTGGTGGGAAGTGTCCGGTATCCGGCAAGTATGTCCTTGAATCTCTTCAGCTCCTCTTCCGTGGGCAACTCTCCGAAAAGCAAAAGGTAGGATACTTCCTCAAATCCAAACCTTTTCTCTTCTATGACGCCTGAGACAATCTGTTCTACGTCGATACCTCTGTAAAAAAGTCTCCCCTCTGTGGGCACCAGCTGGTCCCCCTCCTTTGCGAAGGACTGAATTTCAGAAATTTCCGTAAGCCCTGTCAAAACACCTTTTCCGTTAATATCTCTAAGTCCCCGCTTCACCTCATATTTTCCATAGAGTTCCGGGTTTATCCTGCTATTTTTCTGACAAAGGTCGGTCAGTTCGATAATGTCCGGGGTGATTTCCGAATAGGAATTTTTGTTTGGCATAATCTCTCCTCCTTCAACATCCTGTATCAATAAATGCGGGTCGATTTGATGCTGACCGCTGTTATTCGCTGATTTTATATTGTCTGATATTGTACCATAATCCCGGGTGCATTGGCAATATCCCGTGACAAGGCAGCCTCCCCCTCGCCAGCCCGCCGTCTCCGGTTCTCCAAAACGGACGCAGGGGCATTCTGCCGTCAACTGTCGGTAGAATGCCCCTGTACATGGTCCGTCCTTTTTATCGGACAATATTTCCCGTTTCTATATGTACTCCTCTCACCGGGGTTCAATGATCAGTTTCATTGCCGTCCGTTCCTCCCCCTCTATCTGAATGTCGGTGAATGCCGGCACACAGATCAGATCCATACCGCTGGGAGCCACAAAACCCCTGGTGATTGCCACTGCCTTTACCGCCTGGTTGAGGGCTCCGGCCCCAATAGCCTGGATCTCTGCGCCTCCCCTCTCCCGCAGAACTCCTGCTAACGCGCCTGCCACTGAATTAGGATTTGACTTTGCTGATACTTTTAATACTTCCATGCTTGGTTCCTCCTTCGATAAATACATGTCCACGATTACGGTTTGTGTCTGTCATATTTTACTGTAAAGGGCTTGTCGAAATCCCGAGGATTCGCTCACATTTTCTAAAAATATTTCGACAGAAACCGATTTTATTCGCCTTTAAAACAAAATCCTGCGCTTCTTTTTATCCAAGGGTTGCATTTATCCGAGACTTTGAGTATAATCAAAAAAGAGGTTATCCCCCTGATAACCTTGAAATTCTAATCCCAATACCCCTTTTGAACAAAACAAACTGCTCCCCCGCAGTTTGTTTTGTTTTACGCGAAGGGTTTCCGTGGTAAAATAACTATATATACAGGGTTTTGAACACACGCACATGGAGCTACATAATTAAGAGGAAACATGCAAGTTATAAGAGATTTTGTGAATATGATACCCTATCGTTCCAGGGTTTACGACGAATACTTCGGCGGCCTCAAGGTCGGCGTAATGGATATCGAAACTTCCGGCCTCTACCCCAACTCTTCCAAAATCATTCTGGGTGGCCTGTTGATTCCCGGGAATGAGGGCGCAGAGGTTGTGCAGTATTTCTCCGAGGACGGAAAAAGCGAGGAGGATCTTCTCATGCAATACGGAGAGACCCTCTCCACTTTCGACGTCCTTATCACCTATAACGGCGCCGGTTTCGATCTCCCCTTTCTGAAGCATCGGTTCCTTCGGAAGAAGCTGCCGATAGATCTGGATTTGCTTCAATCCTTCGATCTCTACCGGGCCCTGCATCGTTATTCGAAGATGCGGGAGATTCTGCCCAATTTGAAGCAAAAGAGCATCGAGACGTTTTTAGGGCTCTCCCCGCTTCGAAAGGACGAAATCTCCGGAGGCGAAAGCGTCGCTCTATACGAAGAATATCTGAAAAGCGGTTCAAGAGCCGCCAGGGAGAAGATTCTTCTCCACAACCGGGACGATCTGGTTCAATTGGCCTCGATACTGAAGATCCTGGACAAGCTGGACCTTCACAAAATCCTCTTCCACGAAGGTTTTACCGTAACATCACAGGCCAGACGAATAGCTGTCAAAAATACAGACATCAGCCGAAACCTCCTCACTGTTACAGGAAAAACCAGAAATGCGAGTCTGGATTATTACTCCTTTGAAACGGGATACCAGGCTGTACATAAAGCCGCGGAGAGAACGCTGTCCCTGACCATTCCTCTTGAAAAGCGTCAGGGTGCGTATTTCATTGATCTGGAGTCCATAGACGCGGATTTCAGCCAATTGGAACCCTATCCGTCCTATACCAGCGGTTACTTAATACTGAGGGAAAATGGAGATACCAATTACGCGGAAATCAATATGACTGTTAAAGTTATTTTAAAAAAAATACTGGCCGACATGGTATAGTATTCGGAGATTCAAGGCCTTGTGTCATTCTGAGCGCCAGCGAAGAATCTTATGAAAGATCCTTCACTTCGTTCAGGATGACAACCTGTTTTTATGGTATAATACATTTACGGTTGCCGAATTTGTTTTAATTTTCGGCAGCCCTTGAAAAAAGCACTTTAGGAGACGTAAGAATGAACACTAGCGGCAGACTTGATCAGGTGTTCCGGGACGCCTTTCCGGTACCCTTTGACGATAATTCAAAAATAGTATTTTTCGGAGATGTTCACAGAGGTGACGACAGCCTTTCCGACGAATTCGGCAGAAATCGACATATCTACGACCATGCCATCGATTTTTATTACCAGAACGGATGCACCTACGTAGAGGTTGGAGACGGAGACGAGCTCCTGGAGCAGCCCCGCTTCAAACATATCTACACCGCCCATGTGACCACCTATGAAATTCTCAAGAAATTTCACAAGGCCGGCCGGTTCTACATGCTCTATGGCAACCATAATCTACAATTGAAAAACCCCAGGTATGTGAAGGAGAATCTGTATTATACAGAGGATGACTTTTCGGAGCAGCCCGAGGACCTCTTCCCCGGTATCACAGCTCATGAAGCCCTTATTTTTAAACACAGGGAAACGGGGCAGGAAATCTTCGTGGTCCATGGCCATCAGGGAGATTTTATAAACGATCAACTCTGGTTCCTTTCCTTTTTCATGATTCGGTATTTTTGGCGGTTCATGCATATCTTGGGAGTGAAATACGCGGCCAGCCCCTCCAAGAGCAGGACGAGACGCCATAAAGTAGAGAAAAGTTATAACCGCTGGAACATGGATCACAACATAATGCTCATCTGCGGCCACACCCACCGGGCAAAATTCCCAATGGAAGGAGAGCCGGCCTATTTTAACACAGGCTGTTGCATCCATCCCCGAGGCATGACCTGCCTGGAGTTGATATGCGGCAATATCAGCCTCGTATCCTGGCGCACCCATACGAGAAAGGACGGTTCTCTCTATGTGAAGCGAACCGTGCTTCAAGGGCCTGAGCCCATTACTACTTATCTGGACCCGCCCTCGGATCCGGGAACAACAAGGCGCCGCAGGAGAAAGCGGCAGCCTGTCCCCTGTACCATAGAAATGGAGGATAACGATGAATAAAACAGCCACAATACACGAGATGACAGCCGCCGTAAAGGCCGACAGCTTCCGGATGGCTGCCCTTCCTTTAGAGCAGCGCAATGACGCTCTTTTAAAGATCCTCAACGCACTGAAAAACGAATCGGGCAAAATCTTCCAGTCCAATGCCGCGGATTTGGCAAGAGCCGAAGCGGAAGCTTTGCCGGCTCCTCTGCTAAAGCGGCTGCGCTTTGATGAGTCGAAGTTAAAGGAATGTCTGGCGGGAATCGAAAGCCTTATAGACTTGCCGGACCCTTTATTTCAAACCCTTCTAAAACGAGAACTGGATGAGGATTTGATCCTTCATAAACTAACCAGCCCCATCGGGGTCATCGGCGTTATTTTTGAGTCCAGACCCGACGCTCTGGTTCAGATCGCCACACTCTGCCTGAAGAGCGGTAACTGTGCTATCCTGAAGGGAGGCAGCGAAGCGGCGGAAACCAACCGGGCACTGTATTCCGTCATATCCGGCGCCTGTAGGGAAGCCGGTATTCCCGGCGGCTTTCTTACACTGCTTGAAAGCCGCACCGATATCGACAGTCTGTTAAAATGCTATGAAAATATCGACCTGCTCATTCCCAGAGGCAGCAACTCTTTTGTCCAGTATATTATGAACAATACGAAGATTCCAGTCATGGGTCACGCCGACGGTATCTGCCATGTTTACGCAGACAAAAGCCTTGATCTGAAAAAGGCTCTGCCCATTATTCTGGACGCTAAAACTCAGTATCCTGCCGTCTGTAACGCCACGGAGACTCTTCTCGTCCACGAGGATGCCGCGGAAAAGCTGATTCCTCCTCTGGTGGCTCAACTGAAAGAGAAGGGCGTCACAGTAAAGGGCTGCCCCGCAATTCAAAAGCTGGCCCCCTGTGAAGCTGCCAGCGAGGAGGATTGGAGGACCGAATATCTGGATTATGTGCTCTCCATCAAAACAGTAAAGGATATCGATGAAGCCATCTCCCATATCAATCGCTTCGGTTCCCATCATACGGACAGTATTATTACGGAAGATCCGGAGGCGGTTGAAAGGTTTATGCTTCTGGTGGACAGCGCCGGCGTCTACCATAATTGCTCCACCCGGTTCGCCGACGGCTACCGCTATGGCTTCGGCGCGGAGGTGGGAGTCAGCACCGGCAAGCTCCATGCCCGGGGTCCTGTAGGTCTGGAGGGGCTGGTCACATATAAATACAGATTGTACGGTAAAGGCCACATAGTAGGAGACTACGCGGCAGGCGTCAAACAGTTCCATTTTAAAGACCTGTAATTTAAAAATCAGAACCCGTATAAAAACAAAGAAGCCCCGCGGAACCGAAAGAATCCGCGGGGATTTTTTTAATGGGTAAAGGCGCGAAACCTTTATATATTACAGGCAAGCCTTGAGGGCTTCTTCGTAAATGGCAAGTCCCGTATCCAATTGTTCGTCTGTAATGCAAAGAGGAGCCAGGAAACGAATTACGTTTCCATAAGTTCCGGCACTCTCGAGGAGGAGTCCCTTTTGCACTGCATAGTCCACGATGTCGTTGACCAGCTTGGCATTTGGCGTCTTGGATTTCCTGTCAGTAACGAACTCCACACCAGCCATGCAGCCCACTCCGCGAACGTCGCCGATCACGTCATATTTTTCTTTCCATTCGTTCCAGGTAGCCATGATCTTGTCCGCGATCTTTCTGGCCTTGGCTGGATAGTCTTCCTTTTCCATCTCTTCGATGACAGCAAGAGCCGCCGCGCAGGCAACCGCGTTTCCGCAGTAGGTGCCGCCGATGGTACCCGGAGTTACGCCATCCATAATTTCCGCACTGGTTGTCACTGCGCTGATAGGCATTCCACCGGCAATGGACTTGGCAAGAGTTACGATATCCGGAGCCGCGCCCGCTTCCTTCCAATATTCTGTTGCAAACATTCTGCCGGATCTGGCAAAACCGGTCTGAACTTCATCCGCAACAAAGAGGATTCCCTTTTCGTCGCAGATCTTTCTCACAGCTTTAACCCATTCGATGGGAGCCGGTATAAATCCGCCTTCACCCTGTACGGGTTCTACTACGATAGCCGCTACATATTCCGCTGGAGACGCATCCACGAAAACTTCTTCCAATTTTTTAATATAATATGCAATGGCATCCGCCTCGTTCATTTCGCCGGGGGCTCTGTAAAGATAGGGGAACTCCGCTCTGTAAATGCCATCGGGGAAAGGACCCATACCTACCGCATAGGCTTTTTTGGCGGTCATGGTCATGGTAAGAGCGGTTCTGCCGTGGAAAGCGCCGGAAAAGACGATAACATTCGGTCTTCCCGTGTAGCTTCTCGCAATTTTAACAGCGTTTTCATCCGCTTCCGCGCCGCTGTTTACCAACATCGTTTTTCTCGTCTCACCTTTTACGGGAACTATGGAGTTCAATTTTTCGGCAAGCTTTATGTAGCCTTCATGAGTGATGATATTCATCATGGAGTGGAAATATTTTTCGCTCTGGGCTTTTACAGCTTCAATGGCTTTCTCGTTGCTGTATCCGATGTTCAGTACGCCGACTCCACCAACCCAGTCCAGTAAGATATTTCCGTCCACATCTTCAAACATTGCACCCTCGCCTCTTTCGATGACGCATGGATAGATGCATTTGATGGCGTTAGGCATAGCCTTGGCCCGTCTGTCAATGATCGCTTTCGCCTTGGGTCCCGGAAGGGGAGTGACAACTTTCGGTAATGCGTTTCTTAACATTTACATTTCCTCCTTATTTTTTATTCTGCAGTATCAGCAGATTGTTTTAACTGTTTATTCTTATATGCAATTTCCATACCGAAATGGACGTCATCCTCCCTACTGGATGTCCAATTCGGACAACTTGCGATATAAGGTGGCTCTTGACAGCCCCAGCTCATTGGCCACTTTATCTTTAGCAATACCGGTGGTTCCATATTTCTTAAGCTTATTGGATATGATCTCCCGCTCCAGATTCTTCATCTGCTCTCCCAGGGTCAGATTGTCATTGGTCATGACAATAGCGGAATCAGACCTCAAAAGCCTGGCGGGCACGGCATCCATGCCGATTTGATCTCCGAAAGCCATGTTCACCCCATATTCCACCGCGTTTTCAAGCTCGCGAACATTTCCCGGCCAGTCGTAATCCCTGTATACAGCCTCCACAGCCTCAGAAAAGCCTGTGATGCTCTTATTCATGAAGGTGTTGTACTTTTTCAGGAAATGATACATCAGCATCTTAATATCATCTTTTCTCTCTCTGAGAGGAGGTATGTTAAGGGGTATGACAGAAAGACGGTAGTATAGGTCCTCCCGGAAGGAGCCCTCGCGGATCATGTTTTCCAGGTCTTTGTTGGTAGCCGCAATGATACGGAGATCTACGATTATGGTCTTATTGCCCCCTACCCGCTCGAATCTCATATTTTGCAGAACGTGGAGAATTTTTACCTGAAGATGGAGGGGCATGTCCCCGATTTCATCAAGGAAGATAGTTCCTCCGTTTGCCAGTTCAAATTTGCCTACCTTTCCCTTGTCATTGGCCCCGGTAAAAGCCCCTCTTTCGTAGCCGAAAAGCTCACTTTCCAGCAGATTTTCGGGAATGGCTCCGCAATTCACTGTGGTAAAGGGTCCTTTGGCCCTTGAACTGGCATAGTGGATCGCTTTAGCAAACATCTCCTTACCCGTCCCGCTCTCTCCTGTAATCAGCACCGTTGAATTGCCTCTGGCGGTCAGGAGGGACTGGTTGATGGCCCTGCGAATGGGTTCGCTGCTGCCGATGATGTCGTCAAAGGTGTATTTATACGCCCGGTTATTAATGTTATATACAAGCTTCTGGGCTTCCACGATGTCGCGGAAGGATATTACAGCCCCCGTAATTTCCCCGTTTTTCATCATAGGCTTAACGGTAACAATAAAGTGGAGTTTCTCCCCTTCGCGGACATAGACCTCTTCATTTTCCGTATAGCCCACACCGGAGCGAAGCACCTCCAGTGCCGGAGAGCCCATCATGAATTTGCTGATATGTTTGCCTACAATATCGAATTTAGTAGTGCTGAAAAGGGCTTCCGCCGTGCTGTTACAGCGAAGAATATAACCTTTCCTGTCAATGGCAAAAATTCCTTCATGGGTGGTTTCCAGCACTGTGGTGAGCTCACTGACAAGAATCTCACTCTCATCCAGCATCTCCTGCTGGGCGGCTTTAGCAGCCAGTAAATCCGCCATTTTTTCCGCAAAACCTACCATCCGGCGTTTTTTATCCAGCAGAATGGACTTCTGTTTTTCGTTGATGGCGATCATACCTATGACTCCAAGGATCTTGTCTCCCAGTTTGATAGGCGTGCAGATTTCCGCCAGTTCCCGGTCACCACCCTCGGGAACCACGCTGTCGTAATACTTATAATTTATGGCGTCTTCAATATACTCCGTCACTCCGGAACGCATTACTCTGGCATATAAAAAGTTTCCATCCACCCGGCCGCCTTCTTCCTTTTGTCCAATCCTGTGATGATATATGGCGGTTCCGCCGATAATGGTAAGCTCGTTATCAACAATCTCAACCTCGACGCCGACTGCGATGGCAATGGCTTCCGCCACCTGTTGAACACTCAGAGCGATATCCCCTAATAATGACATTGCCTCCCCCTTTTCCTCCTGCTTTTCTTCCCAGGCCAAAGTCTGAAAAAAATTTTAGAAGTAGATATAATCACGTTGATTGTATCATAAATTCTCATGATTTGAAACTAAATACACTCAAGAATGATACAATTTTCTCAATTTTAATAATAAAGACGCCTTCTCTCTGGCTAATTTATGTCAAAGGCCCACGGCATACTTTCCATTTTACGGAAGTATGCCGCAGGCCAACTTATGTATGGTTGAAGTTCTTTTCTCTATGACCCCGGCCCGCCCTCTACGCGGTTGGTTCCGAAATCATATACGGCTCCCCTTCACGGGTTACCGCAGAACCAAGATTGAGAACCTGTTTTTCAATCTCAAGTATAATGTTGTTGATGTCCGCTACCTGCTGCGGCGACAGGCCGCTGACGGCAAGATGGGTATTGTACAGAACTGTCTCCAGATTATCCCGGACATTATGAATGTTCTTTTTGATCTTCCACATGGATTCGGGACTGAGAATCTTCGTCACCAGATCCTCCCGGGTAACCTCTCCATCTTTGGAAAGAGTGTATTCCGATACCTGCTGCACATCGATGCAATTATATCCAAAGGTATTCCGGATAGACTCTGCCAGTCCTTTCTTTGCGTCTTCTTCTCCATGAACGAGGAATATTTCGTGAGGTGGTTTACGGAGACCGTCAACCCATTCCATCAACCCTTCTCTGTCGGCATGACCGGAGAACCCTGAAAGATTATGGACTTCAGCCTCCACATTGATCCGTTCGCCGAAAATGGACACAACTTTGTCTCCGTCCGCTATGGATCTTCCCAGAGTTCCTACAGCCTGATAGCCTACAAAGACGATACTGGATTTCGAATTCCACAGGTTGTGTTTCAAATGGTGTTTAATGCGGCCCGCTTCGCACATGCCGCTGGCGGATATAATGACCTTAGGCTTAGGATCCAGATTCAAGGCTTTGGAGTCCTGGCTGGTGCGGGTAAACTTTAAATTCTTAAAGTCCAGAGGATTATTCCCTCTCATTATATACGCCCTTGTCTCCTCATCAAATACCTGGGCATTTCTGCGGAACACCTCTGTAGCAGAAGTGGCTAAAGGACTGTCGATATACACCATAATATCGTCCAGCTCTTTCTTATACTCGTCATGCTCTTCGTAGAACCGGTTGAACAGGTAAATCAATTCCTGAGTCCGTCCCACGGCGAAGGAAGGGATAATGACATTACCTCCCCGCCTTGTGGTTTTCAGCACAATGTCGATGAGCTTTTCTATATTGGCGGCATTTTCTTCATGAACCCGGTCGCCATAGGTGGCTTCCATAATGACGAAGTCCGCTTTTTTTATTATGGTGGGATCTCTGAGAATAGGCCTGTTCTTCATACCCAGGTCTCCTGTGAACACCAGTTTTGAGGCCTCTCCGTTTTCCTGGATGAAAAGCTCTACGATAGAAGATCCTAAAATATGTCCCGCATCGTTAAAAACGATCTTTACATCCTGTCCCGGATCCACCAGTTGGTTGTAAAGCACCGGCTCCACATGCTTCAGAGCAATCTCGGCGTCCCTTACTGTGTAAAGGGGTTCCACCAAAGGTCTCCCGGCTCTTTCATTTTTACGGTTCTGCCACTCCGCCTCTTTTTCCTGAATATAGCCGCTGTCTCTCAGCATAATATCCAAAAGGTCCGCGGTGGCGTCGGTACAGTATATCTTCCCCTGAAATCCCCGTTTCACCAGCAGCGGGATTCTTCCGCTGTGATCGATGTGGGCATGACTGAGGATCATAAAATCCAGTTCGGCGGGATCAAAACCGAAAGGTTCCCAATTTAATTCCTCGATGTCGTCATTCCCCTGAAACAGGCCGCAATCCAACAATATCCTGCTTTTATCCGTAGTGATCAGATGGCAGGATCCCGTCACGGATGAAGCCGCGCCTAAAAATTTGATTTTCATTCCAACACCTCCGGGTCGTTATCTTTATTTATCAGTATAACATATCTTGGGCTCCGCAGAACCTGATTCCATCTGTTTCGACATTTTTTTGGTTTCTCCAATATCCGGAATCCCGTCGCCTGATGTTCCCCTGTGCCCCATCCGGGGCGCAAAACGGCCACGAGATTCTCTTCCCGTGGCCGTATGTTCTTTGGATCTTATCTTACTTCAGACTGATTTAGACGTATTCCTGCTTAACCTTGATATCAACAGGCTTTCTGCCTTCCTTCCACTTGATTTCGCCGGGCAGGATGCAATCCTTCACCGGGCAGACGTTCAGGCAGAGATGGCAGCCTACACACTCATCGTTGATGGTGGGTCTTCTCTTCTTGTCGTCCCAATCGATGGCCTGGTGGGCTCCGTCATAGCAGGACACATAGCATCTGCCGCAGCCAACGCACTTCCTGGAATCGATTTTAGGGATAATCTTGAAGTCGCGGTTAAGATCTTCAGCAGGAACAAGATTCGGAAGGGCCATTCCTACTATATCCGCAAGGCTGTCGATTCCTCTTTCGTCCATGAAATGAGACATGCCGTTGATCATATCCTTAACGATCTCGTAACCATACTGCATGACAGCGGTGGTAACCTGAATGTTGCTTGCCCCTACCAACATGAAGTCGAGACAGTCGTTCCAGGTCTCAATGCCGCCGATGCCGGAGAGAGGAATTCCCTTAAGGTCCGGGCAGGAAGCCAGGTTTGCGATGAAGCGCATACCGATGGGTTTCACTGCGGCGCCGGAATAACCCGAGATGGAGGAAACACCGTTGACTACCGGCATACCCGTCATATTCTCATAGTCCATGCTGGTGATGGATTTCACAGTATTGATGGCGGAGACGCCTTTGGCGCCACCTCTGACAGCAGCTATGGCCGCCGGTTCCATAATGGTGATGTTGGGCGTCATCTTTGCAATGATGGGGAGCTTCGTGGATTTGGAGATAGCTCTCGAATATTGTTCAACCAACTCCAGGTTCGTTCCAACGTCGGAACCCATGGCGTGGCTGGTCATCTGCGGGCAGGAGAAGTTACACTCGATCAGGTCCGCGCCTGCCTGCTCGGACATAATGCCCAGCTGTTCCCATTCTTCATCGCAGCTGCCCATTACACTGGATACCACGATCTTGTCCGGATAATCTCTCTTGAGTTTGTAGAGGAACTCAAAGTTCTTTTCCGTAGGTTTATCGGAAATCTGTTCCATGTTCTTGAAACCGATCCAGGGCATACCCGTCTTGTCATTCTGGTCGAATCTGGGAGAACACTCGTCGGCTACAAAAATACCTATGGTCTTGAAAAAGACGCCGCCCCAGCCTGTTTCAAAGGCCTTTGCAACCATGTCATAGTTGCCGCCGACCGGAGAGGAGGAAAGGAAGAACGGGTTCTCGCACTTTACTCCCAGATATTCAATTGATAAATCTTTCTTAACAGCCATCTTATTTCACACCTTCTTTCTTCGCGAGATAGGCAATGATGCTATCGGCCGCATCCTTCCCTTCTGCAACGGCCTCAACCGCTGTCTTTCCGCCATTTACAATGTCGCCGGCCGCAAATACTTTAGCAAGGCTGGTCTTTCCATTCTTGCCGGCTTTGATTCTTCCTTTTTCCGTAACCTTGACTCCGGCAATAGCCGTCATATCCTCAGGCTTCTGTCCGATGGCAAAGACCACGGCGTCCGCTTTGAGCTTCAGGCCGGAAACACCGTCACGGCCGTTAAATGCCATGCCGTCTACCTTGTTGCCGCCAAGCACTTCAGCAGGCGCCATGTTGGTAGTCATGCCGATCCCCAGTGAAAGGGCATATTGGAACTCCGTCATATTGGCGGGAGCTTCCTCAATGGTTCTTCTATAAACAATATGTACGTTCTTAGCGCCTAAAAGCTTCGCCGTCACAGCGCAGTCTACCGCAACGTCACCGCCGCCGATAACGATTACATTATCTCCGGGATTGAATTTTTCTTTCTTTGTTCTTCCTTCTTTTAAGAAATCGATAGCGGTCCAAACGCCTTCCTTATCGATTCCGGGAATTTCGGGAAGAGTAGCTCCCCAGAGTCCGGCGCCGATGAAAATGGCGTCATAGCCTTCTTCATTTAAATCAACGTCTTTCCCTACCTTTGTATTGAACACGAATTTAACGCCAAGATCCTTTACGGTCTTTACGTCATGAGCAACTACATGTTCCGGAAGACGGCTGGGTGTAATTCCGTATGTTAAAACACCGCCGGCCTTGTCCATTTCTTCATAGATCGTAACCTGATAACCCTCCTGGGCCAGCTTCGCCGCACAGGCCAGTGAGGCCGGACCGGCGCCGACGCAGGCTACCTTAAAGGGCTTTTTCTTCTTCGGGGCTTCCAGAACTTTCATTTTGAAAGCTTTTTCCTGCTCTATGGCGAATCTTTGAAGCCTGCCGATCTGGATGGGCGTATCGATGCCGCATCTGCTGCATTCTTCTTCGCAGAGTCGATCATAGGGGCATATCCTCGCGCAGGATCCTCCCAGGACGTTATTCTTTCGAATGGTTTCGGCCGCGCCTTTTACGTTATTAAACCGAATGGAACGGATGAAACTTCCCGGATCTGTTCCGGCAGGGCAGCCTTTGCTGCAGGGGGCGTCAATACACAAGAGGCACCTCATCGCTTCTTCTCTTGCTGTTCTGAGATTGTAGCCATAATCCGCCTCGTCCGTGTACTTCCTCTTATCTACCTTACTCAACGCATCTCACTCCTTCCTGAATTACCAATTCCTTAACCTATACACATAATTGCATTTCGCTTTCGCAAACAAAAGGGTGTAACCAGTTACATGGTATAATCATTTTAACACTTCCACGATATTTTGCAAGAGAATCGAGCGAAATAATAGAAAATTGCAACAACTATTTTTTCCAAGTAAGGGAACTATACGAACATCGTCCCCCGCAACATCAGCGATTACGGTGCCGTCACCAATCCAAACGCAGCTTTTTTACGGGGCAAATAAAAGTACAGAGGCCGCAACCGGTGCAGCGTTGTGGATTCAGGATAATAACGTTATCTTCTTCCTTACTCAATGCGCCGTAAATGCAGGCGTCAATGCACATACTGCAGCCTTCCGCGCAGGGAATATGATTATCCGGGTGACAAATTAAAGGTTCGATCTTGATCTCTTCGAAGGATTTGAGTTTTTCCAGGGCCTTTCCGCGAATTTCTTTTACGTCACTGATATTGTTTTCCTCTCCCCACCGATCCAGGTCCTCCACAATTTTACTGATATAATCACGGCCATGGAGCATAAGGGTAGTACCTACCTGAACAGCGGAGGCTCCCAGCATAATATATTCAAGAGCGCTTTGGTAAGAGTCGATCCCTCCAATACCGCAAATAGGAATATCCACCGTCTGGGCGACGGAAGCCACAGAGGCCAGTCCCAGAGGTTTTATCGGTTTTCCGGAATATCCGCCATAGGTGGGAAGCAGGGGCTCCATGCGCTCAATATCCACGCCCAGTACGCAACGAATGGCATTTATAGCAGATACGGCGGAGCCGCCCGCTCGCTGAACTTCCTGAGCGACTCTGGAGAGGTTCGTGACATTTTGCGAGAGTTTAACGATCACCGGGATTTTAACATTTTCTACTACGTACCGGGTCATCTCGTAGACTTCCGCGGGATCTGACGTGGCAACCTCAAGGCCTTCCCCAACAGGACTGGAAAGTCCCAGTTCAATGCCGTCAGCACCGTATTTTTCCATTTTGACAGCCAGGTAGGCCAATTCCGAAGGGGTATGAGCGGAGACATTGGCAATTACGACGCCGCCATTGCTCTTGGCGATAGCCATCTCACGCTCCCATCCCTCTATTTGGACGTCGCTGTATAAGCGGATATTCTGAACTCCGTTTCCATCGAAAGCTATACGGGGCCTTACATCGATGTTGGGGTCGCTGACGATGGTTTCCGTTATTACCGCGCCGACTCCGGTAGCCAGGCTTCTGCGGATGCTTTCTCCATCCCTGTTCCATGGTCCGGCAGCCACGATAATGGGGCTTTTCAACGATAGTCCTAAAAAACTGGTTTTCATAGTTAATCTCCTTAAAGCGCTGTTCGGGGATTGTCCCTCTCAGGGGAGCAAACCATGGTTAGTCGTTAAAAGATTTCTTTTATTCTCTCTTTATGTCCACAGGACTTCCGAATCTTCAATTTCGATTGAAGAATAATTTCTTTCATGGTCATGTCGCCGTTTCTTCCGCTCTCGATAACGTCCAAAAGCAGTCTTGCGCCGGAAAGTCCCATTTTATGGAGAGGCTTTGCAACGGTTGAAAGCTTGGGGATCATAAGGCTGGACATCCTGATGTTATCGAAGCCCATTACCGCCACATCCTCAGGCACGTCGAGCTCCGCATCTCTCAGAGCGTCTATAACTCCGAAAGCCAGAAGGTCGGAAGTGGTGAAAATCGCTCCGGGCCGGCGAGGAAGGCTCAGGAGCTTTCTCGTGGCCAGATACCCTCCCTCGATGGTATTCTCCTCCGGAACCAGAAACTCCTCTCTTACGGGGATGCCCTCCTCCCGAAGGGTTTGTTCATAGCCTTCTATCTTGTTTTTGTTTTCGATAACGGGGGTTTTTCCATAGATCATGGCAATTTCCCTGTGGCCGCAGTTCAGCAAATGTCGGATCGCCTCACAGGAAGCGCTGCGGCAGTCGATCCGAACCATAGGTTCGAAGGAATCGCCGTTGTTCTCCCCCACCAACACTACAGGCACGCCCTGCTCTTTGAGATGGCTTAAATCATCGTTGTTTAACAAAGAGGAAACCAAAATAACACCGTCAATATGACGATCAATGAAGGTCTGTATGTATCTCAGTTCCTTTTTGACCTCGCCCTCCGTGATACACAGAAGCACCGTGTAACCCTTCTGGTTTGCCACGGACTCAACGCCTTCGGCTATTTCTACATAGGCGGGATTCATGATACTGGGTATTAAGAGGGCAATTGTATCTGTCTTATTAAAATTCAAACCTCTGGCGAACCAGTTGGGTTTATAATTCATTTCCGTCATGAGAGTGAGGATGCGCTCCCGGGTCTTAGGCGCTACCGTTTCCGGGTGGTTCAGCACTCGTGATACCGTCGCTACCGAGACTCCCGCCTGTCGGGCGATTTCTTTAATGTTCATTGTCGATCTCCCTCGAATGCCATAATTCTTATCATTTTTCAGAATATTTCCGTAAGTCTATTATCCCATTTCCCCGAAGAATTTTCAATGCTATTTTTGGATCCCCCGCGAAGCATCTCCATATGAACAAGCCTTATGAAGACTTTTAATTACCCTTTATTCCTTCCGTTATACGCCTCCAGATAGTTGTAGATTTTCTCTCTTGTCTCCGCCCGGGATGCTGAATATCGGCTGATCAGGACAAAGAATAATCCGTTCACCAGCAGAGCAATTACACCGCAATAGCTTGCGTTCCAGCCAAATTGAAACCGCAGAAACAGGAGAACCGCCACTCCGGATGCCAGCCCCCAACAGGCGCCAACGGAATTTGAGCGTTTCCAAAATAAAGCGCCTAATGTGGGGATTAATATCTGGGCAGTGCCACCCATAGCTACAGTCCCTGTTTCAACGATTAAATCTTCCGAACCGCCCAGCATAAGCAGATAGGCCAGGGCAGATATTAAAAGTACCGCCCACTTTCCAATGCTCACAAGCTTTTTTTCGGAAGCCTGCCCGTTAATGTATCTTTTATGTATATCGATGGTGTAAATCGCGGCCACCGCGTGGATCTGAGAGTTGGCGGTGGAGAGGGCAGCGGCAGCGATACCGCAGAAAAAAACTCCCATAAGCAGCGCATTATTGCTCTTTGCAAGCAAGGTAAGAAGAATCGCGTCGGATTGAGGTGTGTCCGGAGCAAGCAAAATTGCCGCACTGCCTGAAAGGATGCTGCCCAGATACATAATCGTTACCAGAGCAAGCAAAAAAGGCATTATGTTGAAGGTGCTAACTTTTTTTACCGCATATGCCCGCAGCCAGATTGGAGGCCCCATAAGCGCTCCAACCGGAATGATCACAAACATGCTGAGCCAGATCAGGGCTCCTGCCGATTCTTCGTCCTTCCTGAGAACCAGGTACGTCCTGTCCCTTTGCAGGATAGTCTCGAATATGTGTTCAATTCCCCCTGCTTTTGAAGCGATATAAAAGCCGATGCCTATCATTGAGATAAAAATCAATATGCCGTAGAACACATCGGTCATAGCAACTGCACGAAGTCCTCCCGCCCATAGGTAAATGATAATAATCAGATAAAAAATCAACCCGCTTACTCGCCATGGAATCATGCCTTCTGTTGCCGCCTCGATAAGATATGCCCCTCCGGAAAGCTGGATTTGCAGGTAAGGGAGAGTGAAAATGAGCATAACAAGGGTAATGAGAAGGTTCAGAAACCGGGAACCGTAAATATCGGCAAAAAAATCCGTAGGTGTTATATAACCATTCCGTTTCCCGTAGAACCACAGCCTCTTTCCAATGAGCATAAAAAGAATACCAAAGAGAGCATTCCAGGCAAAGGCTGTCATATACACAGGCCCATTCGTGTAAAAATGAGACGTGGAGCCCAGAAAGGCGAAAGAGCTGACCCAGGTAGAATATACCGTAAAGAATACGAGAAGCAGAGGCATTTCCCGATTTTGCAGGAAAAAGTCTTCAATCGTCGGGAAGGATTTTTGCCTTGCTATTTCAGCAAGAATCAAAGGAACAAATGTGAAGACAAATATTATCATCAATACAGGTGTTGCAGATGTCAAATCCCATCCCCCGTTTCTTTTAGAAATGCAAATAGAGTGATTTAAATAGATTATACCATAAATCTGGAGTATAATTACTTTTATAGTATGGTTCCTTCCAGGGAGGCTGTTTATGAATTTGCCCACTTTAATAATAGCTTTCTTAGCTTTGTCTCTCTTTATAGCCTTCGTGTACTTCCATCTGTTTACCAAAGGTTCTCAGAACCTTTTTATGCGGTTTTGGGGAATGTGCTGGGTTCTTTACTCATTCAGCCTGCTTTTTCTCATTTTGAATCTGAACAATCCCAACTCCATTTATGTGGCAGCCAGAAAAATTTGTGATATGCAGAACATTCTCCTGCTGCTCTTTGGTTCCTATTCCTTCATGCGTTTACGCATTCCAAGCTTTTGGAATCGTTTTTCCCTCTATATGGTCATATGGGTGGCTATCGGCACCTATTATAATTTTGATCTGTTATCTATATATCTTCCTTTAATCATGTATCAGGTCATAACATCCGCTGTACTTTCCAATGTGATCATCCGGCACTGGGATGTTCCATTTTTTGAAAGAACCTTGTCGCTGTGCGTGTTTCTCCTGTGGGGAGTAGGAAAATCTGCTCTCACCCTGCTGGAAATATCTCATTTTGAAAGTACTGTATTTTATCTTGTAGAGCTTTTCTTCTCCAACATCCTGAACTTCAGTTTTGTTGTGATATACCTTCAAAGAGCTCAAAGCCAGCTGGCTATGGCGGACCGCCTTTACCGGATTATCGCGGAAAACGCCTCCGACGTTATTTTTTATTACACCCTGAACCATCGCCAGGCATTTGCGTATATTACCCCATCGGTAGAGCAGATGACCGGGTATACGCCAAAAGATTTCTATAACGATCCGGAATTTTATCTTCAGATCGTTCCCTCAAGCCAGTTCAATGAAATATCAGAAGTGTTTCATCCTACTCAGAAGGTCACGGAGCCATATACCAAATCATTTCAGATCCTGCACAAAAATGGATCCACCATATGGGCCGAATTTAACGTATCTGTTCTTTATGAGGAGAGGCAACCAGCCGCCGTAGAGGGTTTTATCAGGGATGTCACCCGGATGAAAGAAACAGAAAACGAATTGCTGGCGTCCAAAATGTCCCGGCAGCTCCTTCTGTCCTATATCTCCCATGAACTCAAAACCCCCGTGACCTCCATCCTCGGCTATGTTAACGCGATAAAAGACGGTACGATAAACAATACCGAAGACGTTGACAACGCAATTGACATTATATTCAGCAAATCACAAACCCTCGAAAGATTAATTAACGATCTTTTTCAGCTTTCCAAGCTGGAAACCGGGCAGTTCTCTTTCCATTTTATGCGAATGGACGCCCTTGAACTGAGTAAAAACCTTCTTCACACTCACGTGCACGAGATCAAAGCGGCAGGGATGGAGGCTGATTATAAGATAAATACCAAATCTCTTAAAGGAGTTTACCTTATCGTGGATCCTGAGCGCATTGATCAGGTTCTTTCCAATATCATAACAAACGCCATAAAATACGCCGGGTCGCCCGGCAAAATCTCGATACGCTGTGACATCGACTCCAAAGCAAATGAATATTATGTTTCCGTTACGGATATCGGTCCGGGAATCGACGAAGAGGACCTCCCCCATATTTTTGAGCGATTTTATAAAGGTACCCTGAAAAAACGCCGGACGCAAATTACAAGTACCGGGTTGGGACTCACCATATCCAAAGAAATTATAAATGCTCATCAGGGTTCTATATCCGTTAAGAGCGCGCCTTCCCGGGGAAGCACTTTTAAATTTACAATTCCATTCTATCGTGAATAGCAGGAGGTTGAAAATGCCAGGAGAAAAAATACTGATTGTGGATGACGAGAAAGAAATTAATGACTTGATTAAGTCATACATCGTAAAGGAAGGCTATCTTGCATTCTCTGCTTACAATGGTAAAGATGCTCTTTCTGTTGTTAAGGATCAAAATCCCGATCTTATCATTTTAGATATCATGCTTCCTGACGCGGACGGTACAGACCTTTCGCTGCAAATCCGGAGGATGACCGATTGCCCTATACTGTTTTTAAGCTGCAAGTCTGAAGAGATCGACAAGATCATTGCTCTGGCCGCCGGCGGAGACGACTATATGACAAAGCCATTTATGCCGGGAGAATTGGTTGCCAGAATCAAGGCGCACCTTCGGAGACACAAGCCGGTTCAGTTCATGGAGGCGGAAGAACCGAATCAAGTATATCAGTTCCCAGGTCTTACTGTGGACCTGCAGTCCCGGGAGGTCATAGCCGACGGCAATCCCGCGAACCTTACACAGAAGGAGTTTGATATTCTCAAACTTCTTGTTACCAATCCCAAGCGGGTATTTACCACAGACCAGATCTTTGAATACGCCTGGAGAATCAACAGCCTGGAGGGAGATTCCCGCACTGTTATGGTTTATATCAGTACCCTGCGCAAAAAGATTGAAGTTAACCCGGCCAATCCCAAGTACATCCTGAGCATTCGGGGAGTAGGATACAAGTTCAACCACAACCTTTGTCCTGTGTAATTGGCCGGATTATATTATGGCCTGCTTAAAATCTGTATAAATTACGCTAAAACTTTTGCAGCTTTGTTGTATCTTTTTTTTCCGCCCTTTAGAATGTAGTCAGTGTTACCCATATCACTTTGTGAATGCTTCTCAGCGAATTGGAGGTGCTCCCTTATGAAAGCGGATCTTATTTTTTTCAATGGCCCGGTGTTGACCATCGACACCCATGACAGTATTTTCTCAGGAGTAGCAGTAAAGGAAAATCGCATTATTTTTGCAGGATCCTCAGAGGAAGCGCTTTCCTTTGCGGGAGAAAAAACAAGGCAAATAGATTTAAAAGGAAGAAGCCTGATCCCCGGCTTCATTGACTCCCATCTGCATACCGCGGTATTGGGAGCTAACGCATTGGCAATCGACTGCCGTTTCCCCCAGGTAAAATCCATCGATGATATCAAGGATAAAATCAGGGAGGCAGCTCAGACCGTACCGGACGGACAGTGGATTCGGGGCTGGGGCTATGACCACTCTAAGCTGGCGGAAAAGCGGCATCCGAGCAAATGGGATTTAGATAAAGCCGCACCCAATCATCCGGTAATTCTCACCCGGGTCTGTGCCCATATATCCGCTCATAACAGCAAAAGTCTGGAGATGGCCGGACTTACAGATGCCTCCAAAGACCCGGAAGGCGGTGTAATGGATCGGGTGAATGGCGAGCTATCCGGTGTTATGCGTGAAAACGCTCATATGGAGATTCTGAAAACCTCTCAGCTGTCAAAAGTAGAATTGATCGCAGCAATAGAAGCCGCCAATGACGCGTTGATACGGGAAGGAATTACCTCCGTGCACGATTCAGGAGGCTATGGCAGCGCCCAGATGGACGCCATACAGGATGCAGTAAAGCTGGATAAACTAAAAATACGCCTCTATTCTATGATTTTTTCTTTTGTTGACAATCTTAAGTTTGTTGAGGATTATCTCAGCATCGGCTTACACTCCGGGTTTGGTGATGACCGTTTCAGGTTAGGACCGATCAAGATTATGATTGACGGCAGCAGCAGCGGACCTACGGCGGCCACTATCGACCCCTATACCAGCAACCCTTCCGATCACGGCATTCTCAGTATGACCCAGGAGCAGACCGATGATATCGTTATGCGCGCTCACTGCGGCGGTTGGCAGGTCACTTCCCATGCCGTTGGAGACCGGGCGGTAACCATGATTGTAGACGCTATAGAGAAGGCATTGAAGCAACACCCCAGAGCAGACGCCAGACATAGAATTGAACACTGTGCCATGACGAACCCTCAGCTTTTGGACCGCATACATGCCCTGGGGATTATACCTGTATCAAATCCAATATTCCTCTATGAGTTCGGTGAAGGTTATCTCGTAAATTACGGAAAAGACAGGGCCTGCCGTATGTTTGCCAACAAGAGTTTCCTCGACAGAGGTATCCCTGTAGCGGGAAGCAGTGATTGCCCCATCACCTTTTCCAATCCAATGCTTAATATACACCTGGCTGTAAATCGCGAGACACAAAAGGGGTCCATCATCAATCCGGACGAAAGAGTTACTGTTAAAGAAGCCCTCCGCATGTTCACATACAATGGCGCCAGAGCCAGCTTTGAAGAGGATAGAAAAGGAACGATAGAGGTGGGCAAACTGGCTGATTTAGTCGTATTGTCCCAATCCGTTTTGGATACCCCGCCTGAAGAATTGAAGAATATCACTGTAGATATGACGGTGATCGATGGCAGGATTGTCTATGAGAAGTAGCAACGTTCTATTGACTTACAGAAAAAGGATGGCATGCGCCCCCCTTTTTCTGTAAGTCACGGCTTGGTAAACAATTAAGAAAAACCCAAGGAGCAGTAGCTAGTATTTACCCGCATAGAAGTCATCGTATTGTTTCTCCAGTTCATCCATGAGCTCTTTCGGTCTGGGCTTTGTAACGAGACTTACTACTACAAATACAACGGCATTTATTATCAGGGACAATAACCCGCCTCCGCCAAAGGCGAACACGCCGGGAACGGTTCCTGGTATAAAGGTAAATATCACAAGCAGTCCGACCCCCACCAGCAAACCGGAAATAGCGCCTGCTGTTGTAGATCTCTTCCAGAAGAAGGCTCCCACCGTCGGCACGATTACCTGCGCGGTTCCTGCAAGGGCCACCAATCCTATATTGACAAGCAGGCCCGGGACAAACAGCGCCATTACGTATGCGATAGCGGATAGAATCAGAATGCACCATCTTCCAACCCATACCAGTTTCTTCTCAGCCAGATTGGGGTTTATATATGCTTTGTGGAAATCCACCGTCCATACCGCAGACATGGAATGAATCTGTGAGTTGGCGGTTGACATAGCCGCAGCCGCACCGCAGGCTATGATGAGGGAAGAGAGCACAAAAGGAGCGTATTTATACAGGATGATTGGCAGAACTTTATCCGCCGCTTCTATCCCTGGCTCCAAAATTACCGCGGAGTTCCCCACAAGCATGGATCCAATATAGGAAATGGCTGCAAGGCCCAGCAGGAAGGGCATAAGATTAAACAACCTGGCGGATTTCACTGCGTACATACGGGTCCACAGCTGGGGCCCCATGAAAGAACCTACCGGCGTGATGATGAACATTGCCAGCCAGCCCATCCAGGCATTCTCTTTCAAAACAAGGTTTTGCGGGCTCACTTCCCGAAGCTGAGAGAACATTTCCGTCGGACCGCCAAGTAAACCGGCTATGTAGATGCCTCCGTAGATCATGCCGAAGAATAGAAGAACGCCGTAGAAAATATCTGTCCAGGCAACCGCTCTGAGTCCGCCGGACCACACGTAAATAATGATTATAAGATAAAAGAGCAACGCCGCAAGTTCAAATCGAATAATCCCTCCGGAAGCTACTTCAATCAAATACGCGCCGCCGGTAAGTTGAATTTGCAGATAAGGAAGAGTAAAAACCAACATAATCACGGCAATGATATTGCCCAGAGCTTCGGAACCGTACTGATGTTTAAAGAAATCTTTAGGCGTAATGTATGAGTTGACCTTCCCGACGAACCAGACTCGTTTCCCTACCAGAAAATATAGAACGCCGAAAAAGATGTTCCATGCGATTGCAGTCCAATAAAGAGGACCCTGGGTATAGAAATACGCATTGGAACCCATAAAGGCAAAGGCGCTCCACCATGTGGCGGCAACGGTAAAGAATACGGCAACAGAACCCATACCTCTTCCCTGAACAAAAAAGTCTTCCGTCGTAGGTATGGATTTCCTCCCGGCGATGGCTCCCATAGCAAGAGGAATTAACATAAATAATGCAATAATCGCTAATGCGCCAATTTCACTGCCTGTCATTTCCTGTCGCCTCCTTCCGCATCCCGTTGGCCCCAATTAACCTTATACGCATAAAACAGCACCACGCACATATACGCCCATAAGCACAGAATATAGCCGTAAATAAATGGAAATCCGAAAATGAATGGATCTGCCTTGCTTTGAAAGAAAAAGACTCCGGGAAATTCCATCATGGCAAAACCGATGATGAGAAGAATCCATATTACTTTCGTTTTTGTTGTCATCTTTCGATTCGACATTTTTTCTGCCTCCTTTCTAAAATGGCTGATTAATATTGGCTTATAGGCAAATTATACAGTTCAAAGTTTAAAGACAGCATAAGGAATATTAAAAATATTCTAAAAGTTCAAAAACATCCACGGAGCCTGCGCTTGCGGTTGGCTTTGCCAACCGGATGAACAGACTCCGTGGATGTTTTACTTGAGCTTTACACCATCCTCAATATCGTTTCCGGGAGAAAGGATCACTGACTCTCCTTCCGCCAACCCGGAGTTAATCTCAATATGGTCGTCCCCCTCCAGTCCCGTTTCCACCTGTCGGAGATGTGCCTTACCTCCTTCCGCTATGAAGACGAAGGAGTTGCCGTCCATCCGGAAGACCGCCTCCGCCGGAACGCGCAGCACATTGGCCTTTTCCTCCGCGATAATCGCCAGATCCACCTCGCTTCCCAGCCTGAAATCCAGATCCGGATTTCCGTGAATCTCAACAGTAACCCGTCTCTGAAGAAGGCCAAGTCCCGAAAGCTCTTCTCTGACTTTCAGGTGAACGCGGCGGATGGTGCTATCCCCCATGGGAGGCGCTTCTCTCTCCCTGCCGTAAATCAGAACCTTATCGCCTTCCCGGATTAAATCCGCGTCCTCTGCGACCAGATTGACTTTCACATATAAGTCATCCAGATCAGCTATTTCAAACAGACTTGCTCCAACTGTCGTGTACTGCCCTTTTTGGACATACACCTCCGTTATCGTTCCTTTAATGGGAGAGGCGACTCCGGAACTGCCGGAGGCTTTGGCATAGCTTTCAATGGAGTATCTTAAAGAGGATACCTGGGCCGCCAATTCCCTTTCCGCGGCGACAGCCCCATCATAAGCCTCCCGGCTTAAGGCTCCTTGTTCGTAAAGGGTTTTATTCTTCTGCGCCATATCTCTTGCTCTGGCATGGGAAACCTCCAGACCGGAAAGCTGCGCCCTCAGACTTTTCAGATCCAGCTGGGCGACGCTTTCATCCCCTGTGATCAGCAGCTCTCCTTCACTGACAGAGTCTCCTTCCGCCGCCATAACTCCTTTAATTTCACCGGAAAAGTTAGAAGCGACTATGATTGTATTATCAGACTCTATCGTACCGGTTTCTTTTATCAGTTTTTGTACGAGTCCTATATCCGCTTCCACGGCTTCCGCTTCAACCCCGCCCGTGTACATACCCGCAATAACAGCCGCCGCCAGTGCCACCAATACCGCAGCGGCGACAATCCATTTTTTCTTACCGACCTTCTTCATAAGCCAACCTTCCTTTCCCTTCTGTTATGCCATTGCGAACCCTGTCGCAATTCATCATCCCGCCCTGTTTTTCAACGCCTGTAAAAAGTCTATTCTGTGAATTTTTCGATAGGTTGCCAGCTGGGCCAGGAAGATAAAGGCCACGGTACAAACGCCGGCCCATAACCCTGATTCCAAAGTGGGCGTCATATCCAATGTATAGAGATCCGTGCTAAGAGCTTCCGAGCTATATCTGCAAAACAGTTCGCCTACGGGAATTCCCACTAAGATTCCCGCCACCGTTATGATGTTATTCTCTTTTAACACCATTTTGAAGATTTCGTTTTTCGTGAATCCCAGAACCCGAAGGGATGAAAACTCGCCTTCTCTCTCTCCAATGCTGATTATGGTTGCTATATATACAATACAAAAACCAATGATGCCGGAGAAAATCAGCATAAAGCCGATGCTTACAAAAATGAGATCCATATATTCCTCATAAACCCCTCTCATATCCTCAACGGACATAATAGAGGCAATATTGGACGCCTTCAGCAGTTTCTCCTGAATCTCACTGTCCCTTGAATTCATAAAGACGCCGGTAATCACACCTTCCTCCAGCAACAGCCGTCTCATTTCATCGATTTCCATATAGGCGTTCATACCTAAAACCTGCTTTACGACTCCCGCTACAGGAATATCGATTTCCGTCTTATCTGTTAAAAAACTGTTGATCCTGACATTGTCTCCCGCCTTTACCTTCAACGCTTTTGCCAGATTTTCCGACAGGATGATACCCCCCGCCTGGACGGGAACGGGATTTCCGAAAGTATCGCTGAATTCATAAAACCGGGTATTTTCTTCAATTCCAAGGATATTGACGGATTGCTTTTTATTTCCTCTGGTTATTTCAAAGGGATACTCTATCTTCCCTTCCGCGTAATCCACATCGACTACATGGCTCAGATCAGAGACGGCTCTTTTATCCACAGGCCGATAAAACGAAATATTGTATTCCATCTTCTGAAATTCCGAAAAATGCCGATTCATCATCTGATCCATCACCTCCGGCATAGCCGTGGTAAACATCATCATGCCGTAGGTCAGCGTCACCCCGGAGATCACGAAAATCGTACGCTTCTTATTCCTGAAAATGTTCTTCAGGATCAGCTTGCGGGTGAAAGACAGTCTCTTCCAGAAAAACGGTATTTTTTCAAGCAGGATTCGCTTTCCCTTTTTGGGTGGTTCCTCCCGCATAGCGTCGGAGGGAGCGATCTTCAATATGCCTCTGGCGCCGATTAGTCCTGAGACGACACAAAAAGGGACTGTCAACAGCATTGCGGTGAGAATATAGGGGATATCAAACTGAACCCTCAGCAGGGGCAGGTTGAAAAACTCCAGGAAGAGCCTGGTCATCCCTCCCGCCAGGGCCATTCCCATTGTGCTTCCCAGCAATCCCCCTAAAACTCCCACTATGACGGCATACCACATATAGTGCAATAGAATCTGTCTGTTGCCGTATCCCATGGCCTTAAGAACGCCTATTTTCAGCCGGTCATTTTTCACCATCCTCGATAGTATCATCATCAGGATGAGGCCCGCGATGAAAAGAAAGAGAATAGGCAGGGAGCCAGAGAGACTCTCCAGACTCTCCAGTTCCGCCTCCATCACCGCATTGCTCAGCTGGTCTTTACGCTTGACAGTGCTTTTAATTCCATAAGGCTTCAGCTGATCCTCCACCGCCTTAATCACGGTTTCTTCATCCACCCCCGGTTCGTATTTTACGCGAATGAAATTGTAATCCTGGCCCTCCCCCATAATCATCCGGCCTGTGGATTCCGGCAGATAGCATACGCCGAAGCCGCTTTCATTGGGCATGATGGACTGGGCGTTTTCCATCAAATAGATATATTCGGGATTTGCCACGATACCTGCCACTGTCAGGGTGTGATCCATGCCGGAAACCTGCACGCGGATCTCGTCCCCGGGATGGATTTCGTTGGCCTGGGCATACTGACTGCTGAGCCAGACCTCCTTTCGGGTATTGGATAAGGGACCTCCCTCTAACAGGGTAGACCTGCTCAATTCCTGTGGATCTCCCGTTATCGTAATAAGGCGCAGAGTTTTGCGCGTTCCGGTATCCTCCGTGAGTACGGGAACATCCATAATGAGGCTTCCGCCGGCCGCCGCCACACCGTCAACGTGATTTAACTTTTCCGCCGTATGAGTCGGAACGCCGAGAACATCAACAAAAAGATGGGGGAAGCCGTTTTCCTCATAATAGCTTTCCAGAGTGTGACGCAGGTTGTCGGAAGACATACCCATAGCGGTATACACGCAAATACCCGCTATTATAATGATAAGTACCGCGAGGAACTGACCTTTGGAGTTTTTAATCATGCGGAGCAGCATGAGGTTCATCTTCGTCATTACCACTTGACCTCTTCTGCCTTTATGGGGTTGGAATTAATCATATTTTCAACGATTCTGCCGCTTCTCATTTTGATTACCCTATCTGCCATGAGGGCGATTTCCGAATTATGGGTGATGACGATGAGTGTCTTGCCCATCTCACGGTTCAACCGCGAGAGCAGAGCCATGATAGAAATCCCGGTGCTGTAATCCAATGCTCCTGTAGGTTCATCGCACAGGAGAAGTTCCGGATTTTTGGCAATGGCCCTGGCAATGGAGACCCGCTGCTGCTCTCCGCCGCTCAGTTGAGAAGGAAAGTGGTCTCTTCTTTCAGCCAGACCCACCGCGCCTATCACTTCTTCCACGGACAGGGGGTTTTCCACGATCTCCATAGCCAACTCTACGTTTTCTTCAGCGGTAAGACTTGCCATGACGTTGTAATACTGAAAGACAAACCCCACTCGGCGGCGGCGAAAATCCGTCAGCTTCCTGTCATCGAATTCGGTGATTTCCTCCTGTCGGAAAAACACTTTTCCAGAGGTAGGTGAGTCCATACCGCCAATAATATTCAACAGCGTACTCTTTCCTGAGCCGCTGGGGCCGAGAACGACAACAAATTCTCCTTCTTCTATGGAAAAAGAGGCATCTGTGAGAGCCTTCACTTCCACCTCTCCCATCTGATAGTTTTTGCACAGATTTTCCGCTCGCAGAATCGTCATTTTACCTCCTGACGCGCATATGGATTTCGGATAACGGAGGCGGCGCATAGGTCGCCCCCTGCATAATTTTTATGTTTATGTTTTTATTATAGCAAGAAAATTCTGATTTGAAAAGCAAGGGACGCAGGGGAATCCCCCTGTTAAGTGTTAAAAAACCAGGCAGAGGATCCATCCCCGTGCCCGGCTCTACGTTTTTTATGAATTTATGGATTCTATCTCCCGGATCATGGAATCTATCGTATTTCGGTAATTTTTTAAGGTTACGCCCCAGTTATAAAGGCAGTCCCATCCTTCGTCGGTGATATGATACACCTTTTTAGCCGGTCCCGTACTTTCAAGGGACCACTCGAACCGTATCAGCCCTCTTTCCTCCAGCTTGCTTAAAGTGCGGTAGATTCCTGTGTTGTCGGCTTTTTCACCGCTGAAAAGATCCTTCCTCTCAAGCTCCTGAATGATTGAATATCCGTGCAGACTCTGCTTCGCAAGCAGGATCAGAATATTGGGCTGAATTAATTTATCCAGATTATACCCTTTGCAGGAGCATTTAGCCTTTGCATCTATTTGATTTTTCTTACTATCAGACATGATCCATCACCTCAGATTAAATTGTGCCGGATGTGGCCCTGTTTGTCAAGAGTCGGACGGATTTAAACACATCGCTAATGAAGTTTTTCCTCACTGCCTACGCGTAATGATACACTTTCCTCATGAAGAAGAGGAGTCCCACGGAAAAGGCTATGGCCAGGAATTCTGCCAGCGGTACGGCCAACCATACCCCTTCAAGTCCCCACACGCGGGGCAGAAAGATCAGTGCCACCGCGATAAACAGGAATGTGCGCAGAAAACTTAGAATCGCCGACACCAGCCCATTGTTAAGGGCGGTGAAAAATGCAGAGGCAAAGATATTGATCCCTTTAAATATATAGGCAAAGGAATAGAGGAAAAATCCGTAAGAGGCCAGTTCCCGCACCGGGCTGCTTTCAGGGGCAAAGATTCCCACCACCATATCCCGTAAAAGAATCGCCGCGACAAACATGCCGAAAGAGCTTATCAGCAGAAAGATTATACTGACCCGGAAAACCTGCCGCAAACCTTCGCTGTCACCGCTTCCATATTGATAGCTGATAATAGGAGCGATACCGGAGGAATAGCCCAAAAATATACTGATAAGCAGGAACTCGGCGTAAAGCACAATAGTGATGGCCGCCACGCCGTCCTCCCCTACCAACCTCATCATAATGAGGTTGAACATCAGAGTAATAACGGCGATAGACAGGTTGGTTACCATTTCAGAAGAACCGTTTGTGCAGCTTTTCAACAGCACTCGTCCGCGAAGTTTAGGCTTCACAAAATATAAACTCCCATTACGATGCTTGAAAAAGTACCAAAGTCCAAATCCCGCGGGAATGGAATAGCCGATCCCCGTGGCCAGAGCCGCGCCAAAAACCCCCATATCCAGCGGACCCATAAATATATAGTCCAATACAACATTTGCCACTCCGCCGAGAACAATCACGATGAGACCGAGACTCGGACGGCCCGCCGTCACAAAGAAATACTGGAACAGCATCTGTAAAATAGAGCAGGGTGTAAACAGCAGCATGGTAAAACCGTAGTCATAGCAGTACTGCCACACTGCCTCGTCCGCACCCAGGAAGCGCAAAAGCGGGTTGAGAAAAATAATACCCGACACCGTGATTAAAATCCCTACAATAATACCCACTACTACAATAAAGCTAAAGTTTTGTCGTGCCTCTTCTTCCTTCTCCTCACCCATTTGCGAAGCCACCACGGCGGAAGCGCCGGTGGCCAGCATAATGCCTACGGCAATAACCACATTGACGATAGGGTACACGATATTGGTAGCTGATAAAGCTGTTGTATTGATGAGACGTGAAATAAACATGCCGTCCACCATGGTGTACAAAGACATGAAGGCCATCATTATGATAGTTGGCAGAGCATAGCGCAGCAGGCTTAATGCTGTAAATCGTTTCGAAAGCGGATTTTGTGTCATTTTTATTTTATATATTCCTCTCTGATTGCGTTCAGCATTTCACTAAACAGAGACACCTGCTCCTCTGTATACCTGCTCCGCAGAAGCTCGGCGGCATTTTGTCTCTGCTTTGCGTAACCGGAATACATCTCGGAAACCTTGTCGGTTATCGCCAGATGGTATACCCGTTTATCTTTTGTACTCTGTATTTTCCGCACCAGCCCCTGAGCCACCAGTTCATTCACCTTGGCTGTCACCGCCGGTTTTGAAATGCGCAGAATCTCCGCAAGGGAACTGACTGTCGCGCCCTCTTTTCCGGCAATCAAATCAAGGTACAGCAAACTGTTGTAGCTGATGTTGGGGCAAAGGGCCCCGGCGTTCATTTGCCGCAGTTCACTGAGTGAGGAATCGTAAAAAAACTGGTTCAAAGTCTGTTGTAAATCCATTTCAATTCTCCTAAAATGGTTAATTAAATATAATTAAATTTGCTTAACTATTTTAATGGACTTAAATATATATGTCAATATAGTTTTTCCTCTGAAATATCGCCGTTACAATTCGCGGCATGTTTTTATTCGGATCTAAACAAGAATGGCGCTATGGCGCATAATCCTCTCGATACCCTGCCGCTTAATTAGAGAAGAATCTTAAATTTCATGTACGATTCTTCACTGCGCTCAGGATGACAAGGAGATTTTGATTCAAATAAAAGCAGACCGTGAATAGTAACATATCGCCTGCGTGCCGGCTGTTTGGCCAATCCTCTCCAATCCACAACAATGGCACCTCCTTCGAAACAGTATTATTTTTACATTTATTGTATTTTTAGTATTGATTTTTCGGGGCAACCTGATATAATTGAGTACAAGGCGACGCCCTCGGCAATATAGAAAGGTATGGACGGCAATGATAGAAAATGAAAAAGTATATAATTTGCTGGAACAGTTCTACGGCGAATTCTGTCAGTTCAGAGAAAGTACAGAAGCCCATATAGGAAATCTGGAAAATAAGATTACAGGTGTCGAAACAAGCCTGGCAAATAGGATTGCAGGTGTTGAGACAAGCCTGGGAAATAGGATTACAAGTGTCGAAACAAGCCTGGGAAATAGGATTGCAAATCTCGAGGCCAACTTGGAAACTATGCAGAATACCGTTATGAAAATCCAGGTTGAAATCGAACACGAAATCAATCCCAAAATACAGTTGCTCTTTGACGGTCACCTCATGCACACCGAACAGCTTACCAGAATCGAAAGAGAAGTCACCCGTCAAAATGAAGTAATTTTACGAAAGGTAAAATAGACGGGGTGGTACAGGCTTCAAAATCGTGTTTATTCCGGATATTATGCCTAATTGCGTGTAATCGTCCTCCATATGTGATATACTGTGAATCAGCACTGGGAGGTGACGTTATGGACAAAAGAATAATGGAATTTAAATTATTGTCATATAAACAGGCCCTTAAGAAGGCTCTCGAAAACGACGACAAATGCGCGATAAAAAGTTGGACACAAGATATCGCGGACCTTCAACGCCAGATTGAAGATACCATATAAAGGACCAGTAGGAAGCTTCCGCTTCCTTTTTTCATTGTTCATAATTTCTGCCCAGTCTCTAACCGTTCTTGTTTTGACCTTTATTTGGATTTATATCAGTATTAGCAATCAAAACGTACTTTGGCCTTCTCATTGATATAAATGCCTCAGGAACAGGAACCTCTTTCATCATAATAAATAACTTTATAACAAACCATAGTAGGCTAGTATTCCATTGTAGATTCCCTGTGCAAAGCTTTGGGGATCGGTTACAAGTTGATCTAAGTCAAAAGGATTGCTCATATATCCCATCTCGATCAGAGCGGCGGGCATTGATGTATTTCGCAGGACATAAAGACCGGTCGTCGGTATTACGCCTCGATTCGGTATCCCTATCTGATTGTAGAGGCCCTCCAAAATCCAGGCCGCCACATTATATGCCTGGCTGTTGGCGCTGTAAACGTAGGCTTCGCTTCCCCTGACAGTCGGATTTGGATTAATATTGGCGTGGAGACTGATAAATAAATCAGCCGGCCAGCTGTTAGCAGCATCTACTCTGGCTTGGAGACTGGTTGCCAGGCTGGTACCAAGCTGTGTCGTTGGTGTAGGTCTTGATACCCTTGCTTCAAAATTGGGATTGCTGTTAAGTAGTTCCGCCAACCTGATACCTACCTCATAATTTATATCCTGCTCTCGATAACCGCCTGCTTCTGCGCCTGCGTTTGGATTGACGGGATTATGCCCCTGATCAATGAATACTCTAATGGCCATAATATTACTCCTGTTTACTCAAATTAGCATAGTTTTTATCGGTGTTATCATAATATGTCAGACAGGAAAAAAGGTTATATTCAGGTTTTGTCAACGCAGTTAGAAAAAACGTCAGATAAGTTTGAATTGTAATATGAAGAGAAAAAAATAAGCTTTACATAAAATATGTTCAGACTCCCTTTCTTTTAGGAAGAAGAAGGGCGAAGGCCATGGCAGTTGCAGGGATGGACAATATGATCCCGATACTGCCGGATAAGGCTCTTAAAATCTCTGTAGCAATAGATTCAGAATTTAACAAAATAATGAGGGGGGTTTGCCGGCTAATGCTGAAAAGCAATAAGGGAATTGCCGTACTCACATAGGCCAGAATCAATGTGTCTGCCATAGTACCCATGACATCCCTTCCCACATTCAAACCGGAACGAATCAATCTTACCCGGCTAATTTGAGGATGGTGATCGATCACTTCATGCATGGAGGATGAAATGGACATACTGACATCCATCACGGCTCCCAGGGTACCGATAAGGATTCCCGCAAACAGGATTCCATTTGGATTAATGGCATCCTGTTGAAATGTGGTGAGAAACAGTGTGTCTTCATCACTCAATCCAGAAAAATGTGATAAAATGCCAACGACGTGGGCTAGCAGACCTGCCGTTAAAACACCGAAGCTCGTTCCGATGAGAGTAGCCCCGGTCTTTAGGCTTATACCCGTAATAATCAGTAGATTTACAACACTGATGACCAGGCAACAAAGGATGGAGCAAACCATGGGGTTAAAGCCGTTAAGAATCAGGGGAAGCAAAACCTTCATAATTATTAGTATGGTGACAATCAAAGACAGAGCGGTTTTAACTCCATGCTTTCTTCCGATTATAATTAAAAGAGCGAAGAAAAGAAACACCAGATAAAAGCTCATTGTATCCCGGGCATAATCAATAATTGTGATTTTCGGTTCTGACGCGTTTAACGAGCGATCCAGAGATACAATAAGAACATTGTTTATTTTAAAAGGGCGAGTATAATAATCCGAATAATAATAACTGTTTTCAATGATAAATGATGAACCCTTTAAATCTCCGGTCAATAGTTGGATTTTCAAATCCTCCCCCTGGCTTTGGGGTATCATCTCCAGTATCTTTGCTCTTTCTGCAGTTTGGCCGGGACCAAGTCTTGCGCTGTTATATTCAAAGAAGTCGATGGGATATTTAATCAGGATAGTAATGATAAAAATAAGAATGAACAGAATTGTTTTTTTCATCGTAAGCCTACTCCTCTTATGGCCTCTGCAGGCATCTTTTATCCGTAACATAAGAAAAACGCAGAGCGTTTAGGCGGTTCTAAATGATTTATACTTAAAATCTATGATGGACATCCCATATAATGACGATTTTATGTTATTCTTTTTAAGATTATTACGGCAGGCACGATGCCCGCATTGCCCCGTTTTCCTCATAAAAGTCAGGGGTAATCTTCCCCTGCGCTATCCTCCAGCGAGGGCAGCGCTTTTTCAATTGCTTCCACCGTTTTGGGAGAAAGAAAATGTTCAATCAACTCGGTTTCTTTTAAGGCATCCTCACTGCCGATTGCGGAAAGAAAGCGTTCAATTGTTTCATGTCGATATAAAAGATATTTTGCCATATCTTTACCCAATGCCGTCAAATAAATGTTGCCGCCGTCACCCAGAGACAGGTAGCCGGCTGCCTTTAATTTTGAAACCATTTTCGATGCGGAGGATGGCTTTACATGAAGAGCTGACGAAATCAAGCCGATGCGTACATAGCCGTTCTCAGCGATAATCCTTGGGATAATCTCCAAATAATCCTCCATTGCAGTGGATAGCTGCCCCTTTGCACATTTTTCCTGATAGCCTCGAACCGTTCGATAATCCCTGTTCACACCGCACCTCCTTCTACCTCTATCTTATTCGGAACCATCTATATGCATGAAGCATAACATTATCTTAGGGCAAAATCTTTCCCGCGGCTAAGGAATATTAGGAGTTGACATTTTATAATATTAGGCATACAATAAAACAAATTTTAGGTATACCTAATTCAAGGAGTGAGTTACATGACCTCGAACAAAGAGGATTATTTAAAAGTCATTTATGAGGAGGGCGGGCTGGAACAGGCCGTTCCGAACAAAACGATATCCGAAAAGCTGGACGTCGCCCCTGCGTCTGTTTCGGAGATGCTGGCAAAACTGGATAAACAGGGCCTTATTTCATACGAAGCCTACAAAGGCTCCCGTTTGACCGAAGCAGGGCTTGCCGCGTGCATCGATGTGGTGCGCAGCCATGAATTATGGGAAGTGTTTTTAATGCGGCATCTTGGATATAGCTGGCGAGAGGCTCATGAGGATGCGCATTTGCTGGAGCACGTTGCTCCCCCCCGCATGGTAGATCGGCTTGACGCCTTCCTCAACTATCCCAAAACCTGCCCCCACGGTTCGCTGATTCCGCAAAACGGCCAGGCGCCGGATCGTTTACATCTCATGCGGCTCTCGAACCTGTCTGAAGGAGAAACAGCCGTCATCCACCGGGTTGTAGAAGACGGAACGCTGCTGGACTATCTGGAGCGCAGCGGACTACAGATTCAAAAGGCAATACAGGTCCTTTCCATTGATGATTACGAAGGCCCTGTCAGTTTTCTACAGGATGGGAATACCATCACCATCAGTTTTAAGGCAGCTACGCAGATTTTTGTGGAATGCCAAAATATAATTTCTCAGGAGGATGGGCAATGAATGTAAATCATATATTGAAACGGAAAATGCCGACGCTGGCAGTTGTAGCTCTGTTGCTTGCTTTTGGCTTATTTACCTCTCTGTTTACCGGCTGCTCCAATCAAACCCAAAATACAAATGGAAAATTAAAGGTAGTAGCCACTACCACTATGCTCAATGATCTTGTGAAAGTGATTGGCGGAGAGCAAGTAGATGTTGTGGGATTGATGGGCCCGGGCATCGACCCTCACCTTTTTCAGGCCAGCGCCGGGGATGTGACCAGGATGCAGGAAGCTGATGTCGTAGTTTACAACGGGCTGCATCTGGAGGGAAAGATGGGAGATGTTTTCGCCTCCCTCTCTACACAGGGCAGGAATACCATTTGCATAGAGGAGGGACTGGACCCTTCCCTGCTCCTTGCCGACGAAGATAATCCCGAATTACACGACCCTCACATCTGGTTTGATGTTTCCTTATGGAAAGGTGCGGCGGACTACGTGGCTGAGTGCCTGATTGAAATTGACCCGGATAATAACGCAGTATATTCTGCGAATCTCAATAGTTATATAGAGGAAATGGATGATCTGGAGGAATATATCAAGGGCCGGATTACTGAGCTTCCCAAAAATCAACGGGTTCTTGTTACCGCCCATGATGCGTTCCGCTATTTTGGAAACGCCTATGATTTTGAAGTTATGGGACTTCAGGGCATCAGTACCGACGCAGAGGCGGGAACGGCGGACGTGAGCAATCTTGCCGCCTTTATAGCAGAAAATCAAATCAAGGCTATCTTTGTAGAATCCTCCGTACCGCGGAAAAATATCGAGGCATTGCAGGCGGCAGTAAAGGCGCGGGGGTTTGAGGTTGCAATCGGTGGAGAACTTTATTCCGATTCCCTCGGCGATGCGTCCGCCGGTCATGATACCTATATCCTGACCTTGAAGGCCAACATCGATACCATCGTCGATGCCTTGAAATAGTGGGTGTATTGTTATGAAAAACATTGAACATGCGGCTGTTGTTCATGACCTGACTGTTGCATACGATGTAAAACCTGTTCTTTGGGACATCGATCTGTCCATCCCAAAAGGGAAACTGGTCGCCATAGTTGGCCCCAATGGCGCGGGAAAGACCACGCTGATAAAAGCCATGTTGGGGCTCATTAAACCGGTGTCGGGCAATGCGCTTTTCCCGATATTGGGCGAGGAAAATCACAAGAATAAAATTGCCTACGTGCCCCAGAGCGGCAGCGTAGATTGGGATTTCCCTGCAACGGTTCTGGATGTGGTAACAATGGGCCGGTACGGACATCTCGGATGGTTTAAGCGCCCGGGCAAGGGCGAAAGAGATATGGCCCTCGCCACACTTGAAAAGGTCGGAATGCGGGATTACGCAAACCGGCAGATCAGCCAACTCTCTGGAGGTCAGCAGCAGAGAGTCTTTCTGGCGAGGGCGCTCATCCAGCAAGCTGAAATCTACTTTATGGATGAACCTTTCAAGGGAGTAGACGCGCAGACAGAAAAATCCATCGTGTCCCTGCTTAAAGAGCTAAAATCACAGGGCAAGACCGTCCTGGTGGTACATCATGACCTGCAGACCGTGTCCGACTATTTTGACTGGGTAATCCTCATCAATCTGCGGGTGGTGGCAAACGGTCCGGTAGAGGAAGTATTCCATGAAGAAAACCTTGGCATCTGCTACGGCGGACGGGGACTGCTCCTGAAGGGGGCGGTGTAATGTCCTCGTTCCTCGGGTTATTAGGCGATTATACCTTTCAAGTAGTGGCTCTCGGCTCGGCGCTGCTGGGCGTAATCAGCGGCGTTCTCGGCAGCTTCGCGGTTCTTCGCAAGCAGAGTCTTTTAGGAGATGGAATTTCCCACGCGGCGCTTCCGGGCGTCGTCATGGCATTTTTGCTGACCAGCAGCAAAAACACAGAAGTTCTTTTGCTGGGGGCTTTGGCGACAGGACTTCTGGCCACCCTCCTGATGATGGGTATCGTGCGGCATTCCCGCATAAAGTTTGACAGCGCCCTTGCCTTGGTAATGTCGGTCTTTTTCGGCTTGGGGCTGGTTTTACTCACCTTTTCGCAAAAGATTCCAAATGCAAATCAGGCAGGGTTGAACCGATTTATCTATGGGCAGGCTTCCACACTTCTGGCCCGTGACGTGAAAGTGATGGCTGTTTGTGGAACCGTTCTACTGTTGCTTATTGTTTTGTTTTGGAAAGAGTTTAAGCTGTTTTCCTTCGACTCGGAGTTTGGAAAAACCCTTGGTTTTGGGACAGCCAAGCTGAATCTGTTGCTGTCCTTCCTTGTTGTGCTTGCCATCATCATCGGCCTGCAGACTGTAGGCGTGGTGTTGATGAGCGCCATGCTGATTGCCCCGGCTGTGGCTGCGCGCCAATGGTCAAATCAACTATGGGTTATGGTCGCCCTGGCCGCGGTATTCGGTGCTGTATCCGGCGTGATCGGGACGCTGCTCAGCTCGGCGGTACCGGGCCTTCCCACAGGGCCGGTGATTGTGGTATGTGCCACGGCAATCGCCGCGTTCAGCATTCTCTTTGCACCCGGAAGAGGTGTTCTCCACCGCATCTGGCAAAGAAGGAAAGCTCGTGTGCAAATTCAGGCAGAAAGGAGTCCGATATCATGACGCCTGGAATGGAAATACAACTGATTGCCGTGATCGTCTCGGTGGCCTGTGCACTGCCCGGCGTGTTCCTTGTACTGCGGAAAATGTCCATGATGTCGGACTCTATCACGCACACCATTCTACTTGGAATTGTTCTCGCCTTTTTCCTCACCCACGATTTAAGCTCACCCTTTCTGATCATCGGAGCTGCCGTCATAGGCGTTGTTACGGTGTTTCTAACCGAAATGCTGGCCAAAACCCGCCTCGTTTCCGAGGATTCCGCTATCGGGATCGTGTTCCCCCTGCTGTTTTCCATCGCCATTATTCTCATTACCCGGTATGCGGGTTCGGTGCATTTGGATACCGATTCGGTGCTGCTGGGTGAATTGGCCTTTGCCCCATTCAGCCGGATGATGGTGTTTGGCATCGATATCGGCGCAAAAGCGATTTACACCTCCGGAACGCTGCTTCTGATCAACGCAGCTTTGATCATTGTATTTTTCAAGGAGCTAAAAATCGCCACCTTTGACCCGTTGCTTGCCGCTGTGCTGGGCTTTTCCCCGGTGGTCATTCATTATGGACTGATGACGCTGGTATCCCTGACGGCAGTGGGCGCTTTTGAAGCGGTGGGCTCCGTGCTGGTGGTGGCGTTTATGATTGGCCCTCCCGTGACGGCTTATCTGATTACCGACGATCTTAAAAAAATGCTGCTGCTCAGCGCAGGTTTTGGCACAGCCAGCGGCATATCAGGATACCAGCTTGCATCTCTTTGGGATGTTTCCATCGCGGGAAGCATGGCTGTAACCACCGGGCTGATTTTTGCGACTGTATTTGTTTTTGCGCCCAAACGCGGCCTGATAGGGGTTCTTCTCCGAAAGAGGCGCCAACGCAGCGAGTTTGCAGGGTATACGCTTCTCATGCACATTTGCAACCATGAAAATACGCCGGAAGAAAGCGAAGAAAACGCGATCACTACCATAAAGAATCACTTACACTGGAGCCAGAAAAAACTTGCGGCGACGATAAAACCCCTGCAGGCCAAGGGGCAGATTATGATTGTCGATGGGGTGCTGAGAATAACGCATCAGGGCAAATCTGCGTATAATCAGTTTACTGACACATTATTTCAGTGATGATCTGGCGTATCGTTCAGCACTTGGAAAAAAATATTTACATCAAAATGAGAAAGCAGTTATACAAGTTACAAAAATACCGTTAAAAGGGGATAAGCCGAAATCAAAACTGAGGGGCCCTCTGTACAAATCCATACACTTTTAAGAACTTTCATGGCAGGAATGAATTATATCTTTGGACCTTCTTGTCCATCTTTTGGAGAAACACAAAAAGTTTTCAAAACTGCTTGCCCTTTCCTCTTCTCATATTGGTCGTTTCATATACCGAAGAGCAGGAACTCTTGTTCTTTTCTTGTTATATAATCAAATATCCGCGAAGTCGATGGAGAGTTCGCTTCGCTTGAGTTTCTGCAGGATTAGGCAGAATCAAGGCCAGGCAGCTGTTTTTAAAAGAAGAACTATATCGTTGTGAATATGAAAATATAAACCAATTAAGAATAGCCGTTGAGTCATACATAGATTTCTTTAATAAGGATAGATCCCATCAAAGCTTTTGCTATTTTACCCCAGAACAAGCCGCGCGGAATTACTTTAAGGAATAAGACAAAGGTACCGGTTTTGCTCAATGAACTTATGCTGTATATTCATTTTACCATAATTGCAAGTTGCATAGTAAGTCTTATAGGGATAGCAGGATTAGCCATTTGGTTTACATCGCCTACAAAGAATAAATCTTTACCAGGGTGATAAAAGGCAAATGAGCCGGTTGAGCCACTGTGTCCGACCACTTCTCCTCTTCCCTGAAAAAGTGTTGATATCCCCCCTAAAGGAATCTGCATATACCCCGATCCATATCGTATAGGGCTCATGGAAAACTGCATTTTACGGTGTGAACACAGTTTGTTCAGAACATCGCTGCTGAATAGCTTTCCGCCGAAAAAAGCTTTTATGAAGATCATGAGCTCACGGGGTGTACTGATGCAACCGCCGCTGGCACGACTGCATATGATGATTTTCGGGCGGTCAAGAAGTTTATCTTTATAGTAAACCTTTGGTATGAATTCATGTTCGCTGATCGGAAGGTATGTATTCACCAGTTCTAACGGATCAAAAATCATTTTTTTGTATACCTGCTCCAATGGTAGTCCGGCGATTTGTTCTATGATTTCACCAAGAATATCGAAGTTTATATCGGCATAATGCGCTCTTTTCTTTGTGCGCGGCGCAAAGCGCGGCTTTAAGCTTTTCGATATTTCTATCATGTCATCGAAAGAAATATAGGTATCCTCATCAATGACACGTTTTTTAATGCTGTTCCGGGTTTCTTCATATGCGTCCGGCAGGCCGCTTGTTTGAAACAACAAATCATATAGGATAAGTTCATAGGAATATTCCTGACTTTTATACGCATGAAGCCCCCTCAATGTGGAATGATTAAAGTACTTGGTCAGCTTATCCTCCAGTGATAATTCCCCCTGCTCTTGTAAAAGCAAGACGCAAGCTGTTGTCAAAAGCTTAGTAATGCTTGCTGTCACCAATGGGGAGTCTATATTTTTTCCGCCATATCCGCAGCTATATGAAAATTCTCCGCCTATATCTTCAACAAACAGCACAGCCTCATGTATTTTGCTGCTTCTTACTGTCCTTTGAAATATCTTTTCTATTGCTTTCACTCTATTTATATCCATATATTCTCTTTCTGCCATATCCATAATCTACATTCCCATTCCTGTTCGTTTACATGATGGAGTAATAGTAAATCCACAATACCATATTACTCCATATAAAAAAAGACATAGCCTCTCTTTGGCGGAGAAACTATGTCGTTTTGTGAAGTGTACGCGATTTGGTTATCAGACCGGAAATATAGGTGAGTCGAACTCTCGTCAATGCACTTGAAATTGTGCAATATGCGTTGCACAATTTTAAGTCATCTCACGCTCGATTTCTTCTACTGTTGGTAAACTTGATTTCAAATCTTTTGGAAGTTCTCTTGTCAGCTGTTGCTTCCATTCTGCGACGCCAATTGGATTATGATATCCAGCTATGGAATATTCAACAACTACTTTATTCTTTTCTTTTACCAAAAGTAATCCTATGGTTGGTTTATCGTCAGGGTGGCGCAAGATATCATCCACAATATTTTGATACATAGTTAATTGACTTATATACCCTGGCTCAAAATTGCACGCTTTTAGCTCTATAACTACGTAGCAACGTAATTTCAAATGATAGAACAATAAGTCAATATAAAAATCCTGATCCCCGACTTCGAGATGCACTTGCCTGCCAACGAAGGCAAAACCTTGTCCGAGTTCTAACAAAAATTTTTCAATGTGTTGTGTAAGTTTCCTTTCTAATTCGGATTCTCTTCGCAACTCGCCTGTTCCAAGAAAATCAAATAAATATGGATCTTTAAAAACATGTGATACTAAGTCAGAATCTGCTGGAGGCAATACTATTTCAAAATTGCTAATCGCATTGCCTTGACGATTCATTAAATTTGTTGATATTTGTACATTTAAGATATCTTTACTCCATCCATGTTCGAGAAGTTTTCCTGCATACCATAATCGACTTTCCCGATCATCTAATTTATCCATTAAAACAATGTTGCTTCCCCACGGAATTTGTGCAATGGTCTGTTGCACAATTTCAATATCAGGCCAAATTTCCGAAAATTTTCGCATATATTTTAAATTCCTCGAAGAAAACCCCTTCATTTCGGGAAAAGCTTCTTTTAAATCTGTTGAAAGACGATCAATAACTTTTGCACCCCAACCTTCTGCTTGTTGCCTCTTTAAAATTTTGTTTCCTATATTCCAATAGAGCAATATCATACTGCTGTTCGCCGTCAATACTATTTTCAAGCGTTCTTGGCTGATACTTTCTTTTATATCATTTATAAGAGCCATGTAGTCATCACTCATCTCAGATAAATTCGGAGCAACCGGAATCACCACTCCATTTTTAGCTTTTCCTATACTTTTCCTCTTATCCTCCATATGCTACAGCCTCCTTAAAAATTTCGATTATCCGTCACAACTTTAAAATAGCGCTCTCCGAACATTCATTTCGAACATTTGTTCTTTTTTATTGTATAATTAAATATACACGAAGTCAATGGTAGGGTTTATAGAAAGTATATTGAAACTTTATGAATAAAAAAATTGACAAGCTCTCATATTGAAAACTTGTCAACCTATCTTGTCAAGTGTACGAGATTTGGCTGTCATTCACCAAAATCAGGTGGATCGAACTCCTACCCTTCGTCATCATATATTTCAGGTAATTTCTCTGCCTGTTCGGCAATTTTCTTCTCTTGACGTCGTTCCAGCTTTTAATGTCTTCGGAAGGAGGCAGATTTTCAGGTTTAATACCACGCTGACCTAACATATCGCGCACGGAACGGTTATTTTGAACATGTTCTCCTGTAATGATCCTCTCCCCTTGTAAATCCTTTTCTTCTACATTGTAATTTGTCATTTCTGTCGCAAGGTTTTTAGCTGCAACAGTGAGCGTAGGTAGGAAGTCAGCCAAAGGCCGGCTGTCTTTAACACCGAGTCGGCTTTTCATTTCTTGCGTGGAATAACCACCAAACAACGCCTGATCTCCTTTTGATCGGATGCGCCCAAATCCGGCATCATCTACACCGCGCTCATAGATGTTTTGCGAAAGGCGCTTTTCAGATTCGCGCAGCCTGCCTCTTGCTTCGGTGCGTTCAATCAGAGCAATGCGTTCCTCGATAAGCTCCTGTTTTCTGGTCTGTACGGCAAAGTAACTCTGTGCAAACGCAATTTCTTCTTTTTTAGGGTCACCGTTCTGGGCAATTAGATAGCAAGCATAGCGAGTAAGCATATAGTCCTTAATATTTCTTTTCGCACCGCTACCAAGTTCAACCATTTTCGTGATCTCACGAAAATGGTCTGGCACTGCAATACCGGAAGTTTCACATGATCCCATCGCACGGCATACTGCTTTATCAAAATTCTCCCAACGCTCATACCCAAGCAGAGACATCAATTCACGGACATACCAAAATTCTATACCCGCATCTTCATTGTTGTGAGTAATCAAATCATACTGCTGCCAAATTTGTTTGATTTTTCTCTTATCCATTTGCCCTTTCCTCTTCTTATATTGATTTTTTTCATGTACCGAGCATCGGGAACGTCTGTTCTTTTTTTATTATATAATCATATATCTGTGAAGTCAATGGAGAACCATACAACACTATGCCCCAAACCCCTTATTACAAAAGGGGGTCACGCAATAAAATAACCTTTGATTTTGTTCAGTCCAATTAGAACTGTTCGAAACTCAAAGGTCATATCAGTTGGAGCGGGTGAAGGGAATTACGCAGATTCGCCCTTTTCCATTTCGGCAAATCTGCCGCCCTTCGCCCAAACACTGGGCTCGGGCCGTTCGCCTAAAAACAGTCCCCGACTGTTTTCTTAACGGCTCACGCCCTTTCGGCTTCGATTCCCCTCGATTCCGCCCAACGCAAAAAGACGAGGCACAAAACCTCGTCTTTTTGCGTTGGAGCGGGTGAAGGGAAT
>WPCH01271024.1_pt1 | contig 58279 bp, 53 predicted proteins | sample 5399881 | NCBI WGS metagenome assembly WPCH01 (sample SAMN12869468, study PRJNA574797) | sludge metagenome | isolation source: wastewater treatment of pH5 | place: China:Beijing | collected 2019-05-20 | reverse complement strand
AGTAACCGACTGACTACAGCAACGGCGCCAACCACCTCCGCGCCGCGTCCACGCTCATGCCGGTGCGCCCGGCCCAGTCCTCCAGCTGATCTTCGCCGACCTTGCTGACGGCGAAGAATCAATCGTGGTCTGTCCCCTATTATTATGGAAGGACTGGAGCGTAAGCTGGCGCAACTGCTTTATGGGACGGGCATGCGGCTGATGGAAGCCAAGCCAGTGACGGTGCATACGCTTCGCCACTCTTTCGCCACGCATTTGCTTGATGGCGGTTACGACATCCGCACCATGCAGGAGCTGCTGGGGCACTCGGATGTTTCCACGACGATGATCTACACCCATGTGCTGAACAAGGGTGGGCGCGGGGTGGTGTCGCCGCTGGATCGGTTGTGAGCCTTGACCGTCGGCCACGGCTGATGGTGGCCGTGTGCCGGTTTGGCATAGCCACACCGAGCATCTCCAGCATTACACCTCAGGCCTCAGATCAGCCCGGCAGCGGCCAGGCTCATCAGCGCATCGCAGGTCAGGATGGGATAGAGGGTATTGGCGTCCAGCAGCGCGGTGAAGTTCGCATGCCCTGCCATCAGTATTCGAGCCCCAGCTCGTCGGCGTTGCTGGCCATGGCGTCGAGGGCGGCTTCCTGCCGGGCACGCAGGGCTTCGCGGTAGGCATCCAGATCGGCAAGGGCGATGCGCCGGTGGCTGCCCACCTTGCGGCAGGCCAGCCGGCCGGCTTCGATCTCCTTGATCACGAAGGGGCGTGAGACGTTGAGCAGGCGGGCGACCTCGACGGTGGAGAATTCCTGGTCGGCGGGCAGCAGGGTGATGGGCCGGCCCTGACTCATCAGGCCGAGGACCTGCCCGAGCACGCGCAGCACGTCCGGGGGCAGCTCGAGGGCGGTTTCTCCGTCGGCGACGAGGCGGATGCTCGGCGCCCGCGAACGGTCGAGGGCTTCCATGATGCATTTCTGGGCGGCACGGGCCATGTCCTGCTCCTCGAGCGTTTGCAGAACGGGCTGTGGCGCGCGGGTGCGTTTTGTGACTTCCATGATTCCTCCAGGCCGAGCCGATTTTGGCGCCACCTTCGGGTGGCCGTGGCGCCTTGTCTATTATTTGAGTGCATTAAACGCAATAAGTGCACCAAACGCAACAACTGGATACGCTGGTCGACTGCCACACCGGATTCGCGTCCAGACTGATTGCTGAAGAAGGGGCGTGCGTGGCAAAAAAACGGACGCCAGCGGCGTCCGTAGCGCTTTCAGAGAAAACGTGCGTGATTACAGCAACGGCGCCAGCCACCTCCGCGCCGCGTCCACGCTCATGCCGGTGCGCCCGGCCCAGTCCTCCAGCTGATCTTCGCCGATCTTGCTGACGGCGAAGTAGTGGCTTTGCGGGTGGGCGAAGTAGAAGCCGGCCACACTCGCGGCGGGGGTCATGGCCATGGATTCGGTGAGGCCCATGCCGGCGTTGGTGGGGGCGTCGAGCAGCTGGAACAGCGCGGCCTTGACGGTGTGGTCCGGGCAGGCGGGGTAGCCGGGCGCGGGGCGGATGCCCTGGTATTGCTCCTTGATCAGCGCTGCGTTGTCGAGCGCCTCGTCGTCGGCGTAGCCCCAGTATTCCTTGCGCACACGCTCGTGCAGCCATTCGGCGGTGGCCTCGGCGAGGCGGTCGGCGAGACTCTTCAGCATGATGGCGTGGTAGTCGTCATGAGCCGCCTCAAACTCGGCCAGCTTGTGCTCGATGCCGATGCCGGCGGTGACCGCGAAGGCGCCGCACCAGTCGCGCACGCCGGAGGCCTTGGGCGCGACGAAGTCGGCCAGACACCAGTGCGGCTTGCCGCTGGGGCGTTCGTGCTGCTGGCGCAGGCCATACCACGTCATCAGCGGCTGGCTGCGGGCTTCGTCGTGGTAGAACTCGATGTCGTCGCCCACGCTGTTGGCGGGGAACAGGCCGAACACGGCGCGCGCCTGCACCCATTCTCCGGCGATCAGGTCTTCCAGCATGTTCTGCGCATCTGCGAACACGTTGCGCGCGGTTTCGCCGACGATCTCGTCATCGAGAATATCCGGGAAGCGGCCGGCCAGGTCCCAGGTCTGGAAGAACGGCGCCCAGTCGATGTAGTCGCGCAGCGCATCAAGCGCCACCTCCAGCGCCATCACGCCAGTGGTGTTCGGCTCCACCGGACACCAGGGCAAAAAGCCGGCCTGATGCGCGTTGCTGCAGGCGGCCACCGGTTCGGCGCTCCAGTCGGTGCGGAAGGCGTTGGCGCGGGCGGCCTCCAGGCTGACGAGCTGCACGCCCTTCTTGTTGGCGTGCTGGGCGCGGATATTGTCGTAGTCGGCGGCGAGCTGGGTCTTGAAGTCGGCTGCGCCGCCTTCGGACAGCAGCGCGGTGACCACGCCGACCGCGCGCGAGGCGTCGGGCACATACACCACCGGCTGGTCGTAATGCGGGGCGATCTTGATGGCGGTGTGGGCGCGGCTGGTGGTGGCGCCGCCGATGAGCAGCGGCAGATCGAAGCCCTGGCGCTTCATCTCGGCGGCGACATGGCTCATCTCTTCGAGCGACGGGGTGATCAGGCCGGACAGGCCGATGGCCTGGGCGCCGTGTTCGCGGGCAGCGTTGAGAATCTTCTCGCACGGCACCATCACGCCAAGGTCGATGACCTCGTAGCCGTTGCAGCCCAGCACCACGCCGACGATGTTCTTGCCGATGTCGTGCACATCGCCCTTCACCGTGGCGATGACGATGCGGCCCTTGCTGGTGGCGCCGGTGCGCAGCTTTTCGGCCTCGATGTAGGGGATGAGGTGGGCCACGGCCTGCTTCATCACGCGGGCGGACTTGACCACCTGCGGCAGGAACATCTTGCCCGCGCCAAAGAGGTCGCCCACCACGTCCATGCCGGCCATCAGCGGCCCTTCGATGACCGCCAGCGGTGGTTTGCCTTCGGCTTCGAGCCGGGCGCGGACCTCTTCGGTGTCCTCGACGACGAAGTCGGTGATGCCTTTCACCAGCGCATGGCTGAGGCGCGCCTCCACCGGCAGCTCGCGCCAGCTGAGGTCCGGCCCGGTGTCCTTCGCCCGGCCCTTCACGCTGGTGGCAATCTCGATGAGGGCGTCGCCGGGGCTGTGCCCGTCGGCCGGCCGGCGGTTGAGCACCACATCCTCGACCTTGTCGCGCAGTCCGGGGTCGAGGTCGTCATACACACCGAGCTGGCCGGCATTGACGATGCCCATGGTGAGCCCGGCCTTGACCGCGTGATACAGGAACACGGTGTGGATGGCCTCGCGCACCGGGTCGTTGCCACGGAAGCTGAAGGACACGTTGGACACACCGCCGCTGGTCTTGGCGTAGGGCAGGTGGTGCTTGATCCAGCGCACCGCCTCGATGAAGTCGACCGCGTAGTTGTCGTGCTCTTCGATGCCGGTGGCGATGGCGAAGATGTTGGGATCGAAGATGATGTCTTCGGGCGGAAAACCGGCCCCGCCTTCAGCCACCGACCGGGTGAGCAGCGTGTAGGCACGCTCGCAGATCTCGGTCTTGCGCGCGTAGGTATCGGCCTGGCCCTTTTCGTCGAAGGCCATCACGATGACCGCCGCGCCATACTGCCGGCACAGCCGCGCCTGGCGCAGGAACTCGGCCTCGCCCTCCTTCATGGAGATGGAGTTCACCACGCCCTTGCCCTGGATGCACTTGAGGCCGGCTTCGATCACGCTCCACTTGGAGGAGTCGAGCATGATCGGCACGCGCGAGATGTCCGGTTCGGAGGCGATCAGCTTGAGGAAGCGCTCCATGGCGGCCATGGAGTCGAGCATCGCCTCGTCCATGTTGATGTCGATGATCTGGGCGCCGTTTTCCACCTGCTGGCGGGCGACGGCCAGCGCGTCGTCGAAGCGGCCTTCCAGGATCATGCGCGCGAAGGCCCGCGAGCCGGTGACGTTGGTACGCTCGCCGACGTTCACGAACAGGCTGTCGGCACCGACGTTGAAGGGCTCCAGGCCCGACAGGCGCATCTTGCGCTCGGGGCTGGGCACGCGACGCGGCGGCACATCGGCCACCGCCTGCGCAATCGCGGCAATGTGCGCCGGCGTGGTGCCACAGCAGCCGCCGACGATGTTGAGCAGGCCCGACTCGGCCCATTCGCGGATCGCGCCGGCCAACTCCTCGGGCGTCTCGTCGTAGCCGGTGGGCGACAGCGGATTGGGCAGGCCGGCGTTGGGGTGGGCAGACACCTGGGTGTCGCACAGGGTGGACAGCTCCTCGACGTACTGGCGCAACTCCTTGGCACCCAGCGCGCAGTTGAGGCCGAAGGAAATCGGTCGCGCATGGGCGAGCGAATTCCAGAAAGCTTCCGCCGTCTGCCCGGACAGGGTGCGGCCGGACGCGTCGGTGATGGTGCCGGAGATCATCACCGGCAGGCGGTGGCCGCCGTTGCGCTCCAGTTCGGCAAACAGCTTTTCGATGGCAAACACCGCCACCTTGGCGTTGAGCGTGTCGAACACCGTCTCGATGAGCAGCAGGTCGGCGCCGCCCTCGATCAGACCGCGCGCGGCATCGTAGTAGTCTTCCATCAGCGCGTCGAAGCTGATGTTGCGGTAGCCGGGGTCATTCACGTCGGGCGAGATCGACAGCGTGCGAGAAGTGGGGCCGATCACCCCGGCCACGAAACGCGGCTTGCGCGGGTCGCGCGCGGTGTATTCGTCGCACAGCCTGCGCGCCAGCGCAGCCCCCGCCACATTGATCTCGTAGGCGCACGCCTCCAGGCCATATTCGGCCTGCGACACCCGGGTGCCGTTGAAGGTATTGGTCTCGATGATGTCGGCACCGGCCTCCAGATAGGCGCGGTGGATTTCGGCGATGACTTCGGGCCGGGTGAGCACCAGCAAGTCGTTGTTGCCCTTCAGGTCGCGGGGGTGCTCAAGAAAGCGCTCGCCCCGGTAGTCGCGCTCGGAGAGCTTGTACTGCTGGATCATGGTGCCCATGGCACCGTCGAGCACGAGAATGCGCTCGGACATCAGGGCGTGGAGTTCTTGGCTGCGATCGGCTTGCATGGCGGTTTCCTGAACGGCGTGGAGCATGAATGGCCGGGGGCTGGAAAGTGCGCCTGCGCACAAGGACGGAGGAACAGCGGCAGCACAAACCCGGCCGGACCGGTTTGTGAGCGCCGTTGTTTCGACTGCCGAGCCTGGCCCGGTCAACAGCGGGTCGCAGCGCTCCTCGGCAAGAGGCGGATTCTAGCGGTTGGGCGGCAACACTGCAAAGCCTGCGGCCCCTGTGCAAAACCACGGCACGGCGCACGCACCGACGTCAAATCATTCAGAATGATTTTTCTGGCATGCCGATTGCGTGCACACATTCTTTTGACATACATCAACAAAATGACAGCGACAAGCTGTTCAAATACCGACCGACCCAGAGCGGGTCGGAAGCAAAACATCCACCATTCAAATCGAGAGGAGATTGCAGAAGATGTCTTTGATTACCTGGAGCGAAGAGCAGTTCGGCACCAAAGTCAGCGCCCATGACCAGGAACACCAGGCGATTTTTGCGGCGCTCAACGACCTGCACAGCTCGGCCGAAGGCGGCGACCGCGCACAGACCGGTCAGAACCTCGACAAGCTGCTCGGCATCGTGAAGGAGCACTTCGCCTCCGAAGAGCAGAACCTCGCCAAGATCGGCTATGACGGTCTGGATGCCCACAAGGCCGAGCATGACAACCTGCTCAACACCTGTAGCGACCTGCACGCCAAGTTCAGCGCTGGCGAGGCAGAAATCACCGCTGAGACCACCGGCTTCCTGAAGGAATGGCTGACCAAGCACATTCCCACCGTCGATCGCAGCTACAGCGAGCCGATGAACACCGCCGGCATCAACTGATGCACTGAACGGCGCACGCCGTCACCGTGCCGGCCACCCACCACGAGAGTGACCGGATGACGTTTCCGGGCCTTACCACCAGAAGGGGTAAGGCCCGGGGCCATGATAGGGGTAGCGCGGCCAGCCCCAGCCCAACCCCCAGTAAGCACCACCGCCCGAACCGTAGCCCAGGCCAAAGCGCCAGTCCCCGGCGGGGTATTCGTGGCTTTCGCTGGTGCGCAGCACCTTGCCCTCCACAAAATGCACATTGAAGCGGGTTGCACTCACCCCCTGCATCGTGCGCTCGATGTTCCAGTCCCACACTTCCTCGCCCGAATTCGAGAAACGCTGCACCGAACGCTCGGCCCCCAGCAGGCGCCGCACCTCGTCCTGCGTCAGACCGGGGCGCACCCGGGCCAGATGCGAGCGCGACAGCGCATCGTACTGCTCGCGCACCTTGCCATCGCGGTCGACGGTAAACATCCAGCACTGCGTGCCGAAAGGCTGAGTGGCGTATTCAAAGGTGCGGGTGCCGTCCGGATTGTCCCAGATACGGGTCGGCTTGCCGTGGTGCAGCACCACCTCGGCCTCGGTCAGCAGGACGCGCGGCGGCGTCATGGCGCACCCACTCAGCCACCCGGCCACGCACAGCACCAGCAGCCAGCGCGTCCATGATTGTTGATGTGTGCTCATCGTCGGTTTCTCCTTGCGGCTCATGCAATGCGGTTGCTGGCGCCCGCCCTCGTGGCGCCGGGGGGTCGGTGCATCAGGGCGACAGGCGCTCGCGCAGCCAGCGGCCATCGTCCTGCAGACGGTAGGCGATCCGGTCGTGCAGGCGTGAAGCCCGGCCCTGCCAGAACTCCCAGTAATCCGGCCTCAGCCGGAAGCCCCCCCAGTGCGGCGGGCGCGGGGGCTTGAGACCGAACTTGAGGCCATACTCCGCCGCACGCGCCACAATCACCCCACGGTTGGCAATCACTTCGCTCTGGTGCGAGGCCCAGGCGCCAATCCGGTGGTTCAGCGGCCGGCTGGCGAAGTAGGCATCCGACTCCTCCGCCGACACCTTCTCCACCCGGCCTTCGATGCGGACCACCCGCTCCAGCTCGACCCAGTGAAACTGCAGCGCGGCAAACGGATGGGCCTCCAGCTCGCGCCCTTTCCGGCTGGCATAGTTGGTGAACCACACAATGCCCTGCGCATCGTAATGCTTGATGAGCACGGGGCGGGTGGAAGGACGGCCGTGTTCACCGACGGTGGCCACGGTCATCGCATTCGGCTCGGTCACCCCGCTTTTCAGGGCATGGGCGAACCACTCGCGAAACTGCTCCAGCGGCTCGTTGGCCACCTCATGTTCTTCCAGCGCACCGAGTTCATAACTCTTGCGCAGATCGGCCAGCGGCTTGTCTGTCATGACACACTCCAGGCAGGAAGGGGCCTGATCCGGCCCGGTTGGGGTTGGGATTGAACCTGTTATCCGCCCATTCTACGCCGCACTGCACACACCGGGCAGCAGGTTCGCTACCATGCAGCCTGCGCACGCCCTCGTTGACAGGCCTGAAGCACGCCAACGCACCAACACACGTGCCCAACACACGCACACCGACGCAAGCCATGACGCCAGCACACCACCGCCCGAGCGCCCCACCCCTCGCCCCCCTGCCCTGTCCCGGCCAGCCAGCACAGCTGGAAGTGCGTGAGTTGAGCCGGCGCTTTGGCGGTGTCGAGGCCCTCGCCTCGGTGTCGCTGAGCCTGCAGGCGGGCGAGATCCATGGCCTGATCGGCCCCAACGGCGCGGGCAAGACCACCTTGTTCGACGTCATCACCGGTTTTTGCCAGCCCGACCACGGCACGGTACTGCTCAACGGCCAGCCCCTGCCGCTGGGCCGGCCGGAGCGCATTGCGCGGCATGGCCTGGCGCGCACCTTCCAGAACCTGCGCGTGTTCCGCGAACTGAGCGTGCTCGAGAACGTGCTGGTCGGCACGCACCGTCACGGTCGCTCCGGCGTGCTGGCGAGCCTGTGCGGGCACGCGGGCGGGCGCACCGAAGAACAAGCCTTGCTGCAGCGCGCACGGGACTGCCTCGCTTATGTGGGCCTGGCCGGGCGGGCCGGCGACGTGGCACACAGCCTGTCGTATGGCGATCAGCGGCGTCTGGAGATTGCCCGCGCCCTGGCGGTCGGCCCCGCCCTGCTCGCGCTGGACGAGCCCGCCGCCGGCATGAACCCGAGCGAAACCCGCGCCTTGCGCACCCTCATCGAACGCATTCGTGGCGACGGCGTGACCGTGTTGCTGATCGAGCACGACATGCCACTGGTGCGGCAAGTGTGCGACCGGATCAGCGTGCTCGATGCGGGCCGGTTGATTGCACAGGGCACGCCCGCCGAGGTGGTACGCCATCCACAGGTCATCGAAGCCTATCTGGGACGCAACCATGCCGCACATGCCTGACACCGGCCCCGCCGCGCCCTTGCTGCAGGTGACGGCCCTGACGGTGCACCACGGCAAGCTGCCGGCGGTGCATGGCCTCAGCCTGAGCCTGCAGGCCGGGCAGGTGGGCTGCCTGATCGGTGCGAACGGTGCGGGCAAGAGCAGCACCCTGAACGCGCTGGCCGGCAGCCTGCCATCGCACGACGGGCGCATCGGCGGACGCCTGCTGTTCGACGGCCAGGACGTGACCGGCTGGCCGGGCCACACACGGCTGCGCGCCGGCATCGCGCTGGTGCCGGAGGGGCGCGGCATTCTCGCTCAGCTCAGCGTGCTCGAAAACCTGCAACTGGGCGCATACGCCCGGAGCGACAGCGCCGCCGTGCGCGAGGACATGGAGCGCCTGCTCACCCGCCTGCCACGCATCCGCGAGCGTCTTGCTCAGCAGGCCGGCACCCTGTCGGGGGGCGAACAGCAGATGCTGGCGATTGGCCGCGCCCTGCTCGCACGGCCCCGCCTGCTGCTGCTCGATGAACCCTCGATGGGGCTGGCGCCGATCATGGTCGAACAGGTGTACGCCCTCATCGACGACATTCGCCAGCAGGGCGTGACCCTGCTGCTCGTCGAGCAGAACGCCGGCCTGGCCCTGTCGCGGGCCGACCGCGCCTGGGTGCTGGAATCCGGCCGCTGCGTGCTGGAAGGCAGCGGTAGCGCACTGCGCGACCATCCGGCCGTGCGCAGTGCCTATCTGGGCGAAGAAGCCCCGCACGAACGCCATGAGGACGCAAACCGCGCTTAAATTGCGTATATTGCGGCCCTGCCCCCAGGCCCCGGCGAACCCACTTTCGACAGGAGCACAGCCTCAAATGAAGCACCTCACCCCGCGCGAAGCGCACGCCTTCCTGCAACAAAACCCGCACGCCCTGCTGATCGACGTGCGCAGCGAAATCGAATACCTCTTCGTCGGTCACCCGGTGGGCGCCATCCATGTTTCGTGGAACGACGGCCCGGACTGGGAGATCAACCCGCACTTCGTGGGCGAAGTGAAGAAGCTGGCCGGCGAAAGCGGCGAGCGGCCGGTGCTGCTGATCTGCCGCAGCGGCAACCGCTCGGAAACTGCCGGCGAAGCCCTGCTCGCCGCCGGCTTCAGCAACGTCATCAACATCACCCACGGCTTCGAGGGCGACCTGGACGACAGCCACCACCGCAACTCGGTGAATGGCTGGCGCTGCGACGGCCTGCCCTGGGAACAGTGCTGAACGCGACGCAGCCTCAGCCCTGTCGCGTCCGCCGCATCCACCACAGGAAGCTCAGCAGACCAAGCGCCAGGAAGCTCGCCATGCCCACGCTCAGGGTGAAGGGCGTGGCCCACAGCATGGGGGCGATCAAACCGGCCGAGGCGGCATTCACCCCGACCTGAAGAAAGCTCTGGCAGCTTGAAGCCAGCCCCCGGCGCGACGGGAAAAGGTCGAGCGCGAGCAGGGTCAGGCTGGGCATCGCCAGCGCCATGCCAAACGTGTATACCGCCACCGGCACGACCGACCACGGCAGGGTTGCCGGCATCAGACCGGCATGCACCAAATTGGTGAGCGCCGCGATCAACATCACCCCGTAGCCAACCAGGATGGTCTTCTTCGGCGACCAGTGCCCGGCCACCCGCCCCGACACCATGGAGCCGCCCACCAGCCCGAGCACTGTGGGGCCGAACAGCCACGCAAAGCCGGTTTCCCCCACGCCCAGATGTGTCATCAGATACACCGGGGCGGACAGCACATACACGAAGAAACCATTGAAGTTGAGCGCCAGCGAACCGGCCAGCAGCAGGAAGGCGCCCGCAGTGAGCACCTGCACATAAGCCCTGCCCAGCCGCCCCGGATGCAGTGAATGGCGGTCTTCCGGCTTGAGCGTTTCCGGCAGCTGCCGCCAGGTGGCCCACGCCAGCACGCCGGCAAACAGCGCCAGGAAGATGAAGACCGAGCGCCAGCCTGCAAGCACCAGCAACGCGCCACCAATGATCGGCGCCACGGCCGGTGCAATCGCGAAAATCATCATCACCCGCGACATCAGGCGCTGGGCCTGGGCGCCGTCGAACAGGTCACGCACCACCGCCCGGCCCACAATCATGCCGGCCCCGCCGGAGGCGCCCTGCAAGGCCCGCCCCAGCCACAGCCACTCGATGGAGCTGGCCAGCGCGCAGACCAGCGAGGCGAGGGCGAACACCAGAGTGGACACGATGATGATGTTGCGCCGCCCGAAGCGGTCGGCCAGCGCCCCGTGCCACAACGCCATGAGGGCGAAAGTCGCCATGTAGGCCGTGAGCGTCTGCTGCACCTCCAGCTGGCTGGCCGACAAGGCTTCGGCCATGGCCGGGAAGGCCGGCAAATAGGCATCGATGGCAAAGGGTCCGATGGCGGCCAGCGCAGCAAGCAGCAGGGCCAGCCGTGAGGATGAGGCAGGCATGGGGACATCCGTACGAAATGTCGATGATAACGCCCTGCCAACCGGCTCGCGGGAACAAAACGTTACCCCTGCATCACCCCATGCGGGCGGGATTGCAGCCGTTCAGCTGCCCACGCCCAGGGTTCGGCGGTACTGGATGGCCTCGGCCACGTGGGGAGTGCCGATTTCGTCGGCGCCCCCCAGATCGGCAATCGTGCGGGCAACCTTGAGGATGCGGTGATACGCGCGCGCCGACAGCTGCAGGCGCTCCACCGCCTGGGCGAGCAGGGTTTGCCCGGCCGGGACGGGGGTACACCAGGCCTGCACCCCGGCGGCATCGAGCTGGCTGTTGGGCCCTTGCTGGCGTGCGCGCTGACGCGCCCAGGCCGTTGCCACCCGTGCGCGCACCGTGGCGGAAGACTCGCCCTGCGGCCGGGCCTGCAGGGCGAGCGGGTCGATCAGGGGCACTTCGACAACGATATCCATGCGGTCGAGCAGCGGGCCGGAGAGCTTGCCACGATAGCGTCGCACCTGCTCGGCGCTGCACCGGCAACGGTCCCCCGGCGCACCCAGATAGCCGCAAGGGCAAGGGTTCATCGCGGCCACCAACTGGAAGCGCGCCGGGTATTCGCTGCGCCGGCGGGCACGCGAAATGGTGATGCGGCCGGTTTCCAGAGGCTCGCGCAGGGCCTCCAGCACCCGGCGCTCGAACTCGGGCAATTCATCGAGGAACAGCACACCGTTGTGCGCCAGACTGATCTCGCCGGGGCGCGGGTTTGCGCCTCCGCCCACCAGCGCGGGAGCCGAAGCGGAGTGATGCGGCGAGCGAAACGGACGCTGCCGCCAGTGACGCAGGTCGAAGCAGCCTTCGATCGACTGGATCGAAGCGCTTTCGATGGCTTCGCGCTCGCTCATGTCGGGCAGCAGGCCGGGCAGGCGCTGCGCCAGCATGGACTTGCCCGTACCCGGCGGGCCGAACAACAGCAGGGAATGCTGGCCGGCGGCGGCCACTTCCAGCGCCCTGCGCGCCAGCGCCTGCCCCTTCACATCGAGCAGATCGGGCAATAACAGGCTCGGAACGCTGCCGGGCGTGGCCACATGCGGGACCATCGGGGCATGGCCGTTCAGATGGGCCACCACCTGCAGCAACGAGCCGGCCGCCAGCAGGGTGCCGTGAGTGGCCAGCGCGGCCTCGTCGGCGTTGTCCTGCGGCAGCACCAGCGTGCGGCCATCGCGGGCGGCCGCCAGCGCCATGGCGAGCGCGCCGCGCACGGAGCGCAGTTGACCGTTGAGGGACAATTCTCCGGCAAATTCGCAGTCGGCCAGGGCCGCGCCATCGACCTGCCCGGAGGCGATCAGGATGCCCAGGGCAATCGGCAGATCGAAGCGCCCGCCCTCCTTCGGCAGGTCGGCCGGGGCGAGATTCACCGTGATGCGCCGCTGCGGGAATTCAAACTGGGAAGTGACGATGGCGGCCCTCACCCGGTCGCGCGCCTCGCGCACCTCGGTGTCGGCCAGGCCCACCAGGTTGAATGCCGGCAGGCCATTGGCCAGATGCACCTCGACGGTGACTTCCGGGGCCTCCAGGCCGGCCAGCGCACGGGTTCGGATCAGGGCAAGCGACATGGCACGGTGCGTGGGAACGCCTTTGCATGGGAACAGGCGTCAGTGTAGCGACATCATGCCATTTGCAAAAGCGGGCCGCCTTGCACGACCCGCCGGAGCCACTCCGGCTGTGGCCCCCGCCCCGCGTGCGCTCAGTCCGCCTGCCCCGACGAGCGGGCTTCGTGCAGTTCGCGTTCCAGCGCGCTGACCCGCTCTTCCAGTTCGATGAGCTTCATGCGGGCATGCCCGAGCATGTCGCGCTGGATCTCGAACTCCTCGCGGGTGACCAGATCGAGGCGGGAAAACGCCGAGCCCATCACCGCACGCACATTTTTCTCGATGTCGCGCGCGGGACCGCTGGCCGCCAGTTCGGAAAGCTTCGCGCTGATCTCGTCAAAAATCCTTGGGGTTGTCATCTGATATGCCTTGTTTCGGGTGATTGGAGATGCCCTGCATTGTAGTCGCAAGCCCGCCGCCCCGGCAGGCGGCATGCCTTGCGCCGCAGTCGTGCGCAGCCTGCACCAGCATGGTGCAGAAACCGTGCATGCCTGCCCGCAAAACGTGGTTACAGCCTGTCACGAGCCTGAAAACATCTTCGCAAAAAACAACAAAGCACTGTTATTGAACGTTTTTTGAACGCTGGCACAGTTTCTGCAATGCAACAAACCGTGAGCATGCTGATTCTGGAGAACACCCATGCACAGCTTGTATCCGACTTCCACTCTCGCCGATGACAGGAGAACGTCATGAAACTGGTCAGCGCAATCATCAAACCCTTCAAGCTGGACGAAGTCCGCGAAGCCTTGTCCGCCATTGGAGTGCAGGGCATCACCGTGATCGAGGTCAAGGGCTTTGGCCGACAGAAGGGCCACACCGAACTGTACCGGGGTGCCGAGTACGTCGTGGACTTCCTGCCCAAGGTCAAGATCGAGGTCGCCGTAAAGGCCGACATCCTCGACCAGGTCATCGAAGCCATCGAGAAATCGGCCGCCACCGGAAAGATCGGTGACGGGAAGATTTTCGTTTTCGATCTTGAACAGGCCATCCGCATCCGCACCGGCGAAACCGGCGCGGACGCTCTGTAAACTTCAGGGAGTCCCGATCATGCACGCACTACTCAAAAGCCTGCTGGTGCTGGCCACGGCCGGCGCGGCTGCCCCGGTGCTCGCCGCCGAAACGGTGGACAGCCTCAGCATCAATGTCTTCCATCTGCAGTATGCGATGGACACCTTCTATTTCCTGATCTGCGGCGCACTGGTGATGTGGATGGCCGCCGGCTTCTCGATGCTGGAAGCAGGCCTGGTACGCTCCAAGAACACCGTCGAGATTCTCACCAAGAACATCAGCCTGTTCTCGGTGAGTTGCATCATGTACCTGGTCTGCGGCTACGCAATCATGTACGGCGGTGGCTTCCTGCTGTCGGGCATCGAGGGCGGCGAATCGCTGGTCGATGATGCGCTGGCCGCATTTGCCGAGCGTGAGGGCGATTTCGCGGGCGATTCGGTGTATTCCGACGCCTCCGACTTCTTCTTCCAGGTGGTGTTCGTGGCCACGGCCATGTCCATCGTGTCCGGTGCCGTGGCCGAGCGCATGCGCCTGTGGGCCTTCCTGGCATTTGCCGTGGTCATGACCGGCTTCATCTATCCGATGGAAGGCTCCTGGACCTGGGGCGGGAACGATGTGTTCGGCCTGTATAACCTGGGCGATCTGGGCTTCTCCGACTTTGCCGGCTCGGGCATCGTGCATATGGCCGGTGCGGCCGCCGCACTGGCCGGTGTGCTGCTGCTGGGCGCCCGCAAGGGCAAGTACGGCCCCAACGGAGAGGTGCGTGCCATCCCCGGCGCCAACCTGCCGCTGGCCACGCTGGGCACCTTCATCCTGTGGATGGGCTGGTTCGGCTTCAACGGCGGTTCGGTGCTCAAGCTGGGCGACATCGGCAACGCCAACGCCGTGGCGATGGTGTTCCTGAACACCAACACCGCTGCCGCAGGCGGTGCAGTTGCCGCGATGATCATTTCCAAGATCATGTTCGGCAAGGCTGACTTGACCATGCTGCTCAACGGTGCGCTGGCCGGCCTGGTGGTGATCACGGCCGAACCCTCCACCCCCACGCCGCTGCTTGCCACCCTGTTCGGCGCTGCCGGCGGTGTGCTGGTGGTGCTGTCGATCACCCTGCTCGACAAGTTCCGTATCGACGATCCGGTGGGCGCCATCTCGGTGCATGGCAGCTGCGGCCTGCTCGGTCTGCTGCTGGTGCCGATGACCAACGGCGACTCGACCTTCTTCGGCCAGATCGTGGGCGCCATCACCATCTTCGTGTGGGTGTTCGTGTGCAGCCTGATCGTGTGGAGCATCCTGAAGGCCTTCATCGGCATCCGCGTGAGTGCCGAGGAAGAATACGAAGGGGTCGACCTGACCGAGTGCGGCCAGGAAGCCTACCCGGAATTTGTAAGCAAATAATCCGCAACACGCCGGCGCGCTCACTATAATCGTGCGCCGGCGCTGCAACCCGGCTCAATCCAAGGAGAATCAATCATCATGCGCAAGACCTTCATCGCTGCAAGTGTCCTTTCTGCCACCGCCCTGCTGGGCAGCAACCTGGCTCTCGCCGAGAGCCCGATCAGCGGCAACGTCACCTTCGTGTCCGATTACATTTCGCGGGGCGTGAGCTTCAGCGCCGGCAAGCCGGCCATCCAGGGCAGCCTGGACTACACCCATGCCAGCGGCTTCTATGCCGGCATCTGGGGTTCGAGCGTGTCCGACAAGTCGCTTGGCGACATCGGCTCGAATGGCGTGGAACTCGACGTGTATCTGGGCTACGCCGGTGAAGCTGGCGCATTCGGCTACGACATCGGTGCCGTGCGCTACATCTACCCGAGCGACCTGAGCAGCAAGGACACCGACTCGACCGAGCTGTACATCGGCCTGAGCTGGGAGTTCCTCGGCCTGTCCTATGCACGCGACATCGACCTGGACACCAACTATCTGGAGCTCACCGCCTCGTATGAAATCATGAGTGGCCTGTCGCTCGACATGAGCGTGGGCTATGAAGATCCGGACGAAGGCCAGACCAAGACCGACTGGAGCATCGGCGTGACCAAGAACTACGCCGGCATCGACTTCGGCCTGCACTACGTGGATTCCAACCGCAGCGGCGACTACTCCGATGTCGACAATGCCGTGGTGCTCTCGATCAGCAAGAGTTTCTGACCAGGCAACAGGGGCCGGAGCAGTCCCTCTCCTCGCTGCAACGGCCGGCGGACACCCAAGGGTGTCCGTTTTTCATGTGGGCTGTGTTCAGCCGGCTGCGCGCGCAAAGGCGCGGTCGATCTCGGCGCGCAGCGCGTCGTAATCGCGGGTCACCGGGAACTGCGGGAATTCGCGCACCACGTTTTCCGGCGGATGGAACAGGATGCCGCCGTGAGCCTCGCCCAGCATCGCAGTGTCGTTGTAGGAGTCACCAGCCGCGACGGTGGTGAAGTTCAGCTCCTTGAAGCGCCTCACCGCCTCCTGCTTCTGGTTGGGCATGCGCAGATGGTAATTCACCAGCATGCCCTGGTCGTCGGCTTCCAGGCTGTGGCAAAACAGCGTGGGCCAGCCCAGCTGGCGCATCAGCGGATGGGCAAACTCGTAGAAGGTGTCGGACAGGATCACCACCTGATACTGCTCGCGCAACGCATCCAGAAAGTCCCGCGCGCCCTGCATCGGCCCCATTTCGGCGATCACCGCCTGAATGTCGGGCAGCCCCAGGCGGTGCTTGGCCAGAATGTCGAGGCGATACTTCATCAGCACATCGTAGTCGGGCTCATCGCGGGTGGTACGACGCAGCTCGTCGATGCCGGTCCGCGCGGCAAATTCAATCCAGATTTCAGGAACCAGCACCCCTTCGAGGTCCAGACAAACGATTTTCACGACAAGCATCCCGGGTGAGTTGAAAGTGGCCGGATTCTAAAGCAATTAGCGCGAAACAACACCGCCCGCAGCCAGCCCGCACCGCTGGCGGTGAGCCCGCACCGTTCGTGGTGAGCCTGTCGAACCACGCCCGCCCTCACGCCTCGCCGATGGCCTCCAGGCTTTCCTCGATCTCCAGCCAGCTCAGCTCGGCCTGTTCGATTTCGGCGCTCAACTCGGCCTGACGCTTGAGCAGTTGCTGCAGCAGCTCGGATTGCCCGCCTTCATACAGGGCCGGATCGGCCAGGCGCTGGTCGAGCAGGTTCTTTTCCTGCTGCCAGGCGGCGAGCTTGCGCTCGATCTGCTCGCGCGCCTTCACCAGCGGACGACGGGCCGCCAGACGCGCCTGACGGTCGCTGGCGGCCTGTTCGCGCTCGGCCTTGCGTGCGGCCTTGTCGGCGGTGCGGTCGGGGCACTGAGCGGCCACGGCTTCGGCACTGCGCCGGGCCGCCAGCCAGTCGCGGTAATCCTCCAGGTCGCCCTCGAACACCGTCACCCGTCCCTCATCGACCAGCAGAAAACGGTCGCACGTGGCACGCAGCAGAGCGCGGTCGTGGGACACCAGCACCATCGCGCCGTCAAAATCCTGCAGCGCCAGGGTGAGCGCGTGGCGCATTTCCAGATCCAGGTGGTTGGTCGGCTCATCGAGCAGCAGCAGATTGGGCTGTTGCCAGATCAGCAGGGCCAGCGCCAGCCGGGATTTCTCTCCCCCGGAAAAACTGCCACAGGGGGTGAGTGCGCCATTCGCCGCCGCGTCGCCCTGGGTTTCGCTGCGGAAGTCGAAGCCCCCCAGATAATCGCGCAGCACCTGCTCGCGGGCCTGCGGGTCGAGCCGGGTCATGTGCTGCAGGGGCGACTCATCCGGCCTCAGGGTTTCGAGCTGATGCTGGGCAAAATACCCGCTCACCAGCCCCTTGCCTTCGCTGCGCGAACCGGCACTCAGACCGAGCTGCCCCGCCAGCAGCTTGATCAGCGTGGATTTTCCTGCCCCATTGCGGCCCAGCAGGCCGATGCGCTCGCCGGGGCGCAGCGTGAGGCGTACCCCGCCCAGCACCTGCTTGTCGCCATAGGCCACGGCACCATCCTCGATCTGCAACAGCGGATCGGGTGCGGCTGGGCACGCCCGAAAACTGAAGCTGAACGGGGTGTCGACATGCGCTGCGGCAATCCGCTCCATGCGCTCCAGCGCCTTGATGCGGCTCTGCGCCTGACGCGCCTTGGTGGCCTTGGCGCGGAAGCGGCGGATGTAGTCTTCGATGTGCGCAATCTCGCGCTGCTGGCGCTCGAACAGGGACTGCTGTTGCGACAGCCGCTCGGCGCGCTGACGCTCGAAATCGGAGTAACCGCCGGAATACAGCGTGAGGCGCTGCTGCTCCACATGGGCGACGTGGCTCACGCAGGCATCGAGAAACTCGCGGTCGTGCGAGATCAGCAGCAGCGTGCCGCGATAATCGCGCAGCCACTGCTCCAGCCACAGCACCGCATCCAGATCGAGGTGGTTGGTGGGCTCGTCGAGCAGCAGCAGGTCGGAACGGCACATCAGCGCCTGCGCAAGATTGAGCCGCATGCGCCAGCCGCCGGAGAAGTCCGCCACCGGGCGCTCGATGTCGGCCGGCAGAAACCCCAGCCCGTCCAGCAGGGCCGCCGCGCGCGCGCGCGCCGCATAGCCGCCGATCTCGCCCAGCCGCGCATGCAGCTCGCCGATGTGCGCGCCATCATGAGCCGCCTCGGCCACCGCCAGGGCCTGTTCGATGTCGCGCAGCTCGCGGTCGCCATCGAGCACATAGTCGATGGCCGGCTGCGCCACCCCGGGGGTTTCCTGCGCCACATGGGCAATCACCCAGGCGGGCGGCATTTCGAGGTCGCCCTGATCCTGATGCAGCTGACCACGCAGCAGAGCAAACAAACTGGACTTGCCGGAGCCGTTCGCCCCGGTCAGGCCGACTTTCCAGCCGGGGTGAATCTGCAGGCTGGCGCCATCGATGAGCACCTTGGCACCACGAGCGAGACGAAGATTGCGAAACTGGATCACTTGAGCGCTTGTCCGGGCAAAAGCGTTATTCTACGCAAGCCCTCCGCTTTCTCGTCTTCTGTCGCTCATGCCCCCTATGCCCTCCCTCCTGCGCCAGCCCTCACACCACCCGGCTTTTTCCCTCCAGCGTTCCCGCAGCGCAGCCGTCCTGCTCGCCGCAAGCCTGCTGTTCATCCCCCCGGCGCAGGCCGGCAGCCCCGATGAGCCCGCACGCATCGCGGCCTTGCGCGAACAGGCCCGCCAGCTGCGCGATACTGCCGAAGCGCGCTTCCGGGCCGCCGAGCCCGCCTGCTACGAACGCTTTCTGGTGAATCGCTGTCTGGACCAGGCCCGCGAGGCCAGGCTGGCCGACATCGCCCGCGCCCGTGCGCTGGAGATCGAAGCCAGCCAGCTGACGCTGGCACGCAAGCAGCGCGCCTTTCTGGAGCGCCATGGCGAACCGGCCACAGCGACACGCCCCCCCGACGGCGCCGCCATTCCCGCACCGCTTACGCTGCCCGAACCCGCCGACGACAGCGCGGTTGAAGCCCTCCGCGCCGCCCGCGAAGCCGCCGCCCGTCGTGCCGAAGCAGAACAGCGCGCCCGGCAGGCGACGCTCGACGCCGAACGCACCGAAGCACGCATCCGCGCCGAAGCCGCCGCAGCCGAACGCGCGGAACGGGCCGCACGAGACCGGGAACGCTACGACGAACGACTGCGCAAACACGCCGCCGAGGCCGAACAAAACACCCAGCCCATCCCCTCAAGCACACCTGCGGACAGCCTGCGCTGAAACCAACCGCCCCGCCTTCAGGCGGACAGCGGCAGTGCGGTGTGATCGACCACCCGGCGCAGCACGAAGCTGGAGTGCACGCCGGTGACCCCAGGAATGCGGGTGATGCGGTTGAGCAGCAGGGCCTGATAGCCGTCCATGTCGGGCACCACGACCTTGAGCTGATAATCCGCGTCCTGCCCGGTAATCAGCAGACACTCCAGCACCTCCGGAATTGCGGCGATCTCGGCCTCGAAGCGGTCGAAGCGGTCGGGCGTGTGGCGGTCCATGGAAATATGGATCAGCGCCATCAGCGACAGCCCCAGCTTGCGGGCGTCCAGCACGGCCCGGTAAGCGACGATCAGTCCGGCCTCTTCCAGCGCGCGCAGGCGCCGCAAACAGGCTGAAGGCGACAGGCTGATGCGCTCGGCCAGCTCCTGGTTGCTGATCCGTCCCTCACGCTGCAGCACCTCCAGCAGCTCGCGGTCGAAGCGGTCGAGTTGCATCATTTTTCCCCCGAAAAGAAATCAGTGACATTTTTTGCGGAAAATATCACACATCACGCAAGAATCAATCTAATGCAGAGCGATTCTGCGCCCATTTTGCAAGCTTATATTCCGGACACGCGCGTAGCATGTGTTACCTGCAATCCACGTTATCAGACAGAGGCCCGACCATGATGTTGTCCAACCCCGCCAGCAAGTACCGTCCCTTCCCCGCCATCGCACTCGCCGACCGTCAATGGCCGAGCCGGGTGATCGACAAGGCACCGGTCTGGATGAGCACCGACCTGCGCGACGGCAACCAGGCGCTGTTCGAGCCGATGAACGTGGAGCGCAAGATGCGCATGTTCCGCACGGTGTGCGAGATCGGCTTCAAGGAGATCGAGGTCGGCTTCCCCTCCGCCTCGCAGACCGACTTCGACTTCGTGCGCCACCTCATCGAAGGCGGCCACATTCCGGAAGACGTCACCATCCAGGTGCTCACCCAGGCGCGCGAAGATCTCATCCGCCGCACCATGGAATCGGTTCGCGGCGCGCGGCGCGCCATCGTGCACGTCTATAACGCCACCTCGCCGACCTTCCGCGAGGTGGTGTTCAACATGGACAAGCCGCAGGTGGTGGCGCTCGCGGTGTCGGCGGTACGCCTGATCAAGCAGATCGGCGAAGAGATGCGCACCGAGTGCGGCACCGAGATCGCCCTCGAATACAGCCCGGAAACCTTCTCCGCCACCGAACTCGAGTTCGCCAGGGAAGTGTGCGACGCGGTCACCGCCGCATGGGGCGCCACGCCGGACAACAAGGTCATTCTCAACCTCCCGGCCACGGTGGAAGTATCCACGCCCAACATCTACGCCGACCAGATCGAGTGGATGCATCGCAACCTCGCCCGGCGCGACAGCGTGGTGCTCTCGCTCCACCCGCACAACGACCGTGGCACCGGTGTGGCCGCCGCCGAGCTCGGCATGATGGCCGGCGCCGACCGGGTGGAAGGCTGTCTGTTCGGCAACGGCGAGCGCACCGGCAACGTGGACATCGTGACGCTGGCGCTCAACCTCTACACCCAGGGCATCCACCCCGGGCTCGATTTCTCCGACATCAACGCGGTGGCGCGCACCGTCGAGTACTGCAACCAGTTGCCCATCCACCCCCGCCACCCCTATGTGGGGGATCTCGTATTCACGGCCTTCTCCGGCTCCCACCAGGACGCCATCAAGAAGGGGTTCGCGGCTCAAAAGGCCGTCGGTGAACACACCTCGCCGTGGAACGTACCGTATCTCCCGATCGACCCGGCCGACGTCGGCCGCAGCTACGACTCGGTGATCCGCGTGAACAGCCAGTCCGGCAAGGGCGGCATCGCCTATTTGCTGGAGACCGAGTACGGCATCGTGATGCCGCGCCGCCTGCAGGTGGAGTTCTCGCGCGAGGTGCAGCAGGTCACCGACACGACCGGCGCCGAGATGAGCGCAGCCGACATCTGGGCCTTGTTCAGCCGCACCTACCTCGACACGGTGGAGCCGGTGCGCTACATCGAGCACCACCTCTTCGAGCATGGCGAGGCACAGGGCATCCGCCTCGTCGTGGAGATCGCCGGCACCCGCCACCTGCTCAGCGGCGAAGGCAATGGCCCGATCGATGCAGCAGTGCATGCCCTGCGCGCAGCCGGCATGGGAGTGCAGGTGCGCAGCTTCGAAGAGCGCTCGATCACGCCCAGCGAGGACGGTGGCAATGCCCGGGCCTGCGCCTTCCTCGAACTGATGGCCGACCATGGCGACAGCACCGAGCGCTACGGCGTGGGCATGGATGGCAACATCGTCACCGCCTCAGTGAAAGCCATCGTCAGCGGCGTGAACAGACTCTACCCGGAAATCATGCGCCAGACTCTGGCCGCCTGAGGCCTGCGCCCGCGCCCGCAGCACCCCGCGTTCATCCCGCTGTCACCGCGCCGCCCGCGCGGCCATGACATACGGGACGAGCGCCGCACGCCCCCCGAAATCCGCCCCCTGCGGGCAGGTATCTTCCCGTGCGGCTCTTACGTTAGTATTAGGAAAACACCGCTTCGTTTCCTGATATGAACATGGCTGCAGGTGCCTTCCATGCCTAACTCCGGGGCGCCCGCGCGCGCCACCCCGACCGCCGGGCACGTCCCGGCGCAGTTGTTCGCAAGCCTGTTCGAGCAGTCCGACCAGATCGCGGTCGTGCTCGATGCACAAGGCCGGGTCTGCGAAGCCAACAGCCAGTGCCTGACCACGCTGGGCAGCCGGCGCGAGCACATGCAGGGCCAGGTGTTTCACGAAGGCGCCTGGCTGCCGCAGCCCTTACACGAACCGATGCGCCTGCTGCTGCAACAGGCCGGCGAAGGCACGAGCGGAAGCATCGAACTGAAGCTGCTCACCCCGTCCGGCGAAGAGCGCATCGTGCTGTGCCATGCCTTGCCGGTCACGCTGGACGATGCCACCTATGTGGCACTCACTGGCGTGGACATCACCGCCCGCAAGGCCTGGGAGCGCAGGCTCACCGAACTGACCCGCCAGTTGCAGGACTCCAACGCCGAGCTGGAGCAGTTTGCGTATGTTGCCTCCCACGACCTGCGCCAGCCGCTGCGCATGATTCGCAGCTACATCCAGATGCTGGAGCGGCGCCTGAACGACAAGCTCGACGACGACACACGCCAGATGATGCACTACGCCAGCGACGGCGCAATACGGCTGGACCAGATGCTGGTGTCGCTGCTCGAATACTCCCGGGTCGGGCGCAAGGGCGAGCCCATGGCGCCGCTCGACAGCCGCGCCGCGCTGGACGAAGCCCTGCGTTTCCTTGAACCCAGCATCCGCGAGCAGGGCGCCTGCATCACCGTGAGCGGGGAATGGCCCGAGCTGGTCGCCAGCCGTGACGAATTCACCCGCCTGTTCCAGAACCTGATCGACAACGCAATCAAGTACCACGCATCGGACCGGGCCCCCGAAATCGGCATCGCGGTGGCCCCCACCCCCGACGCCTGGCAGTTCTGCGTCACCGACAACGGCATCGGCATCGACCCCGCCCAGTTCGACCGCCTGTTCCGGGTGTTCCAGCGCCTGCAAACCCGCGACAAGTACGAAGGCAGCGGCATCGGCCTGGCTGTGGCACGCAAGATCGTCGAACGCCATGGGGGCCGCATCTGGGTCGAATCGGACGGCCCGGACCGGGGTTGTCATTTCTGCTTTTCGCTGCCGCGCGCGGGTGGCTGCACGCAAAGCAGACAATGAAGCGCCACGCGAACCGCCCCTGGCCGACTGCGCTGCGCCCGGCGCTGCTGGGTCTGATCCTGCTGCTGTCCTGCCTGCCCGGCCTCGCGCTGGCGCTCGCCGACAAGCTGCCGCTGCGCGAGGTGTTCGAAGAGCACGGCGTCAACATGCTGTGGATCGAGCCGGACTCCGGCCGCATCGTCGATGCCAATCCGGCTGCGGCGCGCTTTTTCGGCTGGTCGCGCGACACGCTGCGCAGCATGCACATCCAGCAGATCAACACGTTCACCCCTGAACAGGTGGCGGCAGAACGCAAGCTCGCCGAAACCGAAGGACGCAATTACTTCATCTTCCGCCACCGTCTGGCCAGCGGCGAAATCCGCACCGTGGAAGTGCACTCCCGCCCCTTTCAGGTAGACGGTGGCCGCAAACTGCTGCTGTCCATCGTCAACGACATTACCCCCGGCCGCCACCAGGAAAACGACTTGTGGCACTACCAGGCCCGCCTGGAAGAAATGGTCGACGCCCAGGTGCGCGAGATCGAAGCCTCGCGCCGGGTACGCATGTGGATGATGATTGTCGCCCTGCTCGTGCAGGCAGTCGTCATCGCCCTGCTGGTGGTCAACATCCGCCGCCGGCACCGGCTGGAAGTGGAACGCGAGCAACTGCTCGCCTCCCTGCAGGCGCGCAACCAGGAGCTGCACCGGCTGGGCGAGGTCATGGCCCACCACTTTCAGGAACCGGTGCGCCGGCTGGTGAGCTATGCCCAGCGCCTGCTGAAGCACTCGGAGCTGGCCAGCGATGAGGACAGCCGGCGCTCGCTGGGCTACATCGACACCCAGGCACGCCGCCTGTCGGCACTGGTGAGCGACGTGCAGCGCTACCTCGCCCTGGATCATGCCGAAGTGTGCAGCACCGCCACCAGCGACAGCGGCGAAGTGCTGCGCGCAGCCATGGCTGCGGCCGGCGAAAGCCTGGAGCAGGTCGAGCTGACGACGCTGACCCCAATGCCCAGGGTGCGTGTCCCCGAAAAACTGCTCAAGCAATTCTTTGCGATCCTGCTCGACAATGCCGTACGCTACCGTCACCCCGAGCGCCCACTCAGGATCGAGGTCAGCGCCCGCCAGCGGGGCAACATCGCCTGCTTCCGCTTTGCCGACAACGGCACCGGCATCGAACCCGAGTACCGCGAACAGGTGTTCGGCCTGTTTCGCCGCCTGGTGCCGAGCGACCGCCCCGGCACCGGCATGGGGCTGGCCCTGGTGTACAAGATGGTGCAGCTTGCCGGTGGCCAGGTCCGCATCGAGGACGGGCTGGACGGCGGTGCCTGCGTGTATTTTGAACTGCCGATGGAAACCGGAACATGATGACTGCCCCCGATGCGCTGCGCACCCCCCTGAAGGTTCTGCTGGTCGAGGACGAGGAGGCCGACGCCAACCTGGTCCGCCTGGCCTTCGACGAAGGCCATGTGCTGGTCGAGGTCCATCACGTACTCGACGGCGTGGAGGCCTTCGCCTTCCTGCGCCGTGAGCCACCTTACCCCGATGCGCCCACCCCCGACCTGATCCTGCTCGACCTCAACATGCCGCGCATGGACGGACGGCAGTTCCTGCAGAAGATCAAGCAGACCGACCCGTTCATGCGCATTCCGGTGGTGGTGCTGACCACCTCGGATGCCGAAACCGACATGGTGGCGTCCTACTGCAGCGGAGCGGCCGGTTTCATTGTCAAACCGATGGACGTGAATGACTTCATCGACAAGGTGAAAGGCTTGGGCAATTACTGGATCACGGTGGTGAAACTGCCGGACAATGACTGAACCCGAATCGATGGTCGAGACCTACGCCGGCCCGCTCGGCACCGCACACATCCCCCGGGTGCTGCTCATCGAGGATGAGCCGGGCGACGCTGCGCTGATTCGCTGGCAACTTCTGGAGCGCGACCCCGACGCCTTCAGCGTGCAGGCGGTCGCCTCGCTGAGCGAGGCGGAGGCCCTGCTGGAAAGCGACCGCTTCGAGCCGGATGTGGTACTGCTCGATCTGAACCTGCCCGACTCCACCGGCACCGCCACCGTGGAACGCTGCCGCGCGCTGACCGAAGCGCCGATCGTGGTGCTCACCGGCCTGGACGATGTCGCCGCCACCCAGCTCGCCATCGAATCGGGCGCCGAGGACTATCTCGCCAAGGGCGTGGACCCCTCGTCGCTGCGCCGCGCGATACGTTATGCCCTGTTGCGCCATCACCGCGACACCGACGCCCGGCTGGCGGCAACGGTGTTCTCCCACGCCCGCGAAGGCGTGATGATCACCGATGTGCAGGGCAACATCATCGATGTGAACAAGACCTTCACCCGGCTCACCGGCTACAGCCGCGAGGAAGTCATCGGCCAGAACCCGCGCTTCCTCAAATCGGGGCGGCACAGCCGGGCCTTCTACGCCTCGATGTGGCAAACCTTGACCCGCCACGACTACTGGTACGGCGAGATCTGGAACCGCCGCAAGGATGGCGAGCAGTTTGCCGAACTGCTCACGCTCAGCACCGTACGCGACCGCCGGGGCCGGATACGCTATTTCGTCGGCCTGTTTTCCGACATCACGCAGCAAAAGGAGCACGAACGCCAGCTCCGGCAAATTGCCCACTACGACGCCCTCACCGGCCTGCCCAACCGGGTGCTGCTGGCCGAACGCCTGACCGGCGCCATGGAGCAGGCACACCGCCAGCAGCGGCGCCTGGCGCTGGCCTACATCGACCTGGACGGCTTCAAGGAAATCAACGACCGTCACGGTCATGACATGGGCGATCGCCTGCTCGTAGCCCTGGCCGAACGCATGCGCCAGTGCCTGCGCGAGGGCGACACGGTGGCCCGTCTCGGCGGCGATGAATTCGTCGCCGTACTCAGCGACCAGGACGACCGCAGGAATCGCACGCTGATCGAGCGCCTGCTGGAAGCCCTCTCCGAGCCGGTCACCCTTGGCAACCAGACGCTGCGGGTGTCGGGCAGCATCGGCATCACCTATTACCCGCAACAAGGCGACATCGATGCCGACCAGTTGCTGCGCCAGGCCGACCAGGCCATGTACCAGGCCAAACTGGCCGGCAAGAACCGCTATCACGTCTTCGATCTGGCACAGGACGCCTCGCTGCGCGGCCGGCTCGAACTGCTCAGCCGGATTCGCGAGGCCCACGAACGGCGCGAGTTCGTGCTGTTCTACCAGCCCAAGGTGAATATGCGCACCGGCGCAGTGGTGGGCGCCGAAGCCCTGATCCGCTGGCAGCACCCGGAGCGCGGCCTGCTGCCGCCGCTCGCCTTCCTGCCGGCCATCGCGCAGCAACCCATCGAGATCGAACTCGGGCGCTGGGTGATGGACAGCGCCCTGTCGCAGATTGCACACTGGCGCGCCGCCGGCCTGAACATTCCGGTCAGCGTAAACATTGCCGGCCACCATCTGCAGCAGGCCAGCTTCGTGGATGAGCTACGCGCCCTGCTGCGCGCGCACCCCGAGGTGCCCCCCCGCTTCTTTGAAATCGAAGTGCTCGAGAGCAGCGCGCTGGAAGACATTGCCCATGTCACCAGCGTGATCGAGGCCTGCGGCCAACTCGGCGTCGGCGTGTCGCTGGACGACTTCGGCACCGGTTACTCCTCGCTCACCTATCTCAAGCGCCTGCCGGCCGACCTGCTGAAGATCGATCAGAGCTTCGTGCGCGACATGCTGCACGACCCCGACGACCTGGCCATCCTGCAGGGCGTGCTTGGCCTGGCCACGGCCTTCCGGCGCCAGGCGATTGCCGAAGGGGTGGAAAGCGTCGAGCATGGCCAACTGCTGCTGCAGCTTGGCTGCGAGCTGGCCCAGGGCTACGGCATTGCCCGGCCGATGCCCGCAGCCGACCTGCCGGAATGGACGCACCGCTGGCAGCCCGATCCGCTCTGGGCACGCACCCATCGCGTTTCTCCCGACAGGCTGCCGCTGCTGCACGCGCGGGTGGAGCACCAGTCGTGGATCGAGGCGGTCACCGGCTTCGTGTGCAACAAGCAGAACGTGATGCCGCCCATGCCGCCCGACCAGTGCCGCTTTGGCCACTGGCTCGAAAGCGCGCCCAATGCGCTACTCAACGCCACGCAGCACGCACACGTCACCCGGTTGCACCGGACGGTGCACGAAACGGCCGATGTGCTGGTGCAGACCCACCAGCGCGAACGGGAAGACCCCGCCCGGCTGCAGGCCCAACTGTCACAGCTGCGCGCCGTCAGCGCCGAGCTGTTCGACGCGCTGGAGCAACTGCTGTACGCGGGCTGAAGCGGCGCGCAGCACACGCCCTGCAGCACCGCCCCGACCGGCTCAGCGTGCGGGCCGGTTCGCCACCCAGATGCCGGCCCCCACCAGCCCCATCGCCAGCACAATGCTCAGGGTGAGCGGTTCGTCGAGAAAGACGATGCCGGCCAGCACGCCCATCACCGGGGTCATGAACGAAAAGGACGAGATGCGCGTGGCCGGGTAACGGCGGATCAGCCAGAACCACGCCAGATAGGCGATGGTGGCCACGATCACCACCTGATACAGCACCGCCGCCCACACCCGCACGGACGGCGCGAACATGCCCGCCTCGCCCAGCGCCAGCGACAGTAGCGGCAACACCAGCGCAGACACGCTGAGCTGGTACAGCAGGGTCTTTTCGGGGGCGGTGCGCGCCAGCACGGTGGCCTTCACCGTGAGCGTGGTGGCCGCCCAGAAGATGGCTGCCACCAGCATCATCAGGTCGCCGATCCAGGCCGTGCCGCTCGGGCGGAACAGATTGTCGCCAAACAGCAGCAGCACCCCGCCAAAGGCCAGCCCCATGCCCAGCCACTGCGGTTTGCGCATGCGCTCATTGGGCAGCAGCCACAAGGCCCCCAGAGCCACGAAGAAGGGCGCGGTATACAAGAAGATCACCCCGCGCGAGGCATCGGTGTATAACAGGGCGGTGTACAGGATGCCGAACTCGGTCGCGAACAGCACGCCCGTCAGCAGCCCCGGCCAGAACGTGCCATCGTCGTCGAACAGGCGGATGCCACGCCCGCGAGCCCACAGCCACACCAGCACGGTAGCGCCGATGGAGCGCAGGCCGGACTGCCAGATCGGCGTGACGCCCTCGTTGGCAATCTTCACCATCACGTTCTGCACGCCCAGAATGGCGCACATCACGATCATCGTCACGACCGCGATACGGTCGAGCTCATCGTGCTGCTGGGGCATGGGGACTCCGCAAAAATCAGTCGATCACGTTCACCGGGCCGATGCCGGACGGAATCTGCAGTCGGGCGCGCAGCGCGCGGGTCACTTCGATGCGCCCGTTCTCATCGACCCGCAGCGCATGCTCGATGCCATGGCTACGCACATGCTCGCGCCAGCGCGGTCCGTCGATGAAGGCTGGCTTGCTCGGAGCGTCCGACAGCACCCCGGCGCGCGCCTGCGGCGTGACCAGCACGGTAAGCGACTGGGTGCCATGCGCCGGCTCGCCGGTACGCGGATCGAGCAGATGCGCATAACGCTCGCCGTCGAGTTCGAAATAGCGCTGATAGTCGCCGGACGTGCCGATGGCCTCGCCGTCGTACAGCGGCAGGATGGCCAGCGGGCGCGGTTCGCGCGGGTGCTGGATGCCCAGCCGCCAAGGTGTGCCGCCCTTGCTGCCGAGGGCCAGCACATTGCCACCGATGTTGATCAGCGCGTTGTCGATGCCCAACTCGCGCAAAATGGCCGCCGCGCGATCCAGCGCATAGCCCTTGGCATAGCCCCCCAGGTCGATGCGCACCATCGGATTGGTGCTGCTCACCTGCCGGCCTTCGATGCGCAGGTCGGCAATCGAGGGGCGTGCCGCCAGCACTTCGGCCAGGCGCTGCGCATCGGGACGGACCGGTTCGAACTCGTCCGAATGAAAGCCCCACAGCTCGATGAGCACGCCCAGACCGGGGTCGAACAAATGCTCGCCGAGCGCAGCCAGCGCCTGCGCATCGTGCAGCAGCGCCACCAACTCCTCCGACGCCTCGAATACCTCGCCACGCGCCAGCGCCTCGTTGAGCGCGGTGAGCTCGGACGGCTTCCACGCATGGAAGGCATGGTGCAGGCGGTCGAACTCGCGCAGCACCGCCGCCATCGCCTCGTTCGCCGTCGCCTGCGAATCGCCATATACGGTCAGGTCCACCCGGGTGCCGAACACAAAGGCTTCCTGGTGGAACAGTTGCGGACGCGCGCACCCCACCAGCAGCCACACCCCCAGCAACAGGCACATCCACCGGAGATGCCCGCAGGCACGCTCCCCGCTCAAGCGCATGCCTGCTCCAGCTTGTCCACGAACAGGGCGGCGACCGAAAAACCGGTCTGCACGCCGATCTCGACAAAGCAGGTCGGGCTGGTGACGTTGACCTCGGTGAGGTGCCCGCCGATCACATCCAGCCCCACCACCATCAGGCCCCGCGACCACAGCACCGGTGCCAGGGTTTCGGCAATCTCGCGCTCGCGTTCGGTGAGCGGCATGGCCACCCCCCGGCCTCCGGCGGCCAGATTGCCGCGTGTCTCGCCCGCCGCCGGAATGCGCGCCAGCGCATAGGGCACCACGTCGCCGCCGATGATCAGCACACGCTTGTCCCCCTCGGCAATCGCCGACAGGTAACGCTGCGCCATGATGGTGCGGCTGCCGCCCTGGGTGAGGGTTTCGACGATGACGTTGCGGTTCGGGTCGTCGGCACGCACCCGGAAGATCTGGCTGCCCCCCATGCCGTCGAGCGGCTTGAGCACCACATCGTGCAGTTCGCCGATGAAGGCCTGCACTTCGTCCGGGTCGCGGGCCACCAGCGTGGTGGCGGTGAAGGCGGCAAACTCGGTGATCGCGAGCTTCTCGGAATGGTCGCGGATCGCACGCGGGTCATTGAACACCCGTGCACCGCCGGCCACCGCCCGCTCCAGCAACCAGGTGGCGGCCACATATTCGAAATCGAAGGGCGGGTCCTGGCGCATCGTCACCGCATCGTACTCGCTGAGCGGACGCATCCGGGGCTCGCCGTCGGGGCGGAACCAGTGGTGGTCGTCGGCCAGGATGTCGAGGGGCTGCGCCCGCGCCGACACCACCCCATCGCGCCAGCCCAAGGCCTCGCGAGTGATCGCATGCACCTTGTGCCCGCGCCGCGCCGCCTCGCGCATCATCGCAATGCTTGAGTCCTTGTACGCCTTCAGCCCGGCCAGCGGGTCGAGGATGAAGGCCAGCTCCAGCGCCCTGCTCATGCGGCCTCCTCGGCCTCGGGGGCGGTTTCCTCGATTTCCACAGCGGCGGCGAGCAGCGCCAGACGCGCCACCACGCCGTAAGCATAGAAGCGGTTGGGAGGCGCATCCGGCCCCTGTCCAAGATCGGGCAGACTGCAGGCGGTATCGAAGGCCAGCGGGCGGAAATGCATGCCCGGCGCATTGAGGTTCTCGTCACGGCCACGCTCGGTGTGCACCCGGTAGAAGCCCCCCACCACATAGTGATCCATCATGTACACCACCGGCTCGGCAACCGCGCCTTCCAGTGTTTCGAAGGTGTGTACGCCTTCCTGGATGATCACCTCATGCACTTGCAGACCTTCCTTCCCCACCGCCATCTTGTTGCGCTGGCGGCGATTCAGGCCGATCACCTCGGAGGCATCCTTCACCGTCATCACCCCCATGCCGTAGGTGCCGGCATCGGCCTTCACCACCACGAACGGGGTTTCGGTGACGCCATACTCCCGGTATTTTTCGCGAATGCGGGTCAGCAGGCTGTCGACCTGCGCGGCCAGGCACTCCTCGCCGGTGCGCTCCTGGAAGTTGATCTGGCCGCACACGCCGAAGGCCGGATTGATGCGCCACGGATCGATGCCGATCACCCCGGCAAACTCGCGCGCCACCCGGTCGTAGGCCGCCGCGTGATGCGACTTGCGCCGCGCATGCCAGCCCGCATGCAGCGGCGGGATCAGCCACTGCCGGTCAAGGCCGCGCAGGATTTCGGGCACCCCGGCCGACAAATCGTTGTTGAGCAGGACGGCACAGGGCTCGAAGCCTTCCACGCCCACCCGCCCGCCCGCCCGGCGCAACGGCTCGAGGGTCAGCGTGGCGCCGTTGTCCAACTCCAGTGTGGTGGGCTCGACGATGTCGGGCAGCAGGCTGCCAATGCGCACCGTCAGCCCGGTGAGGTTGAGGATGGACACCAGTTTGGCCACGTTCTGCAGGTAGAACTGGTTGCGGGTGTGGTTCTCCGGAATCAGCAGCAGGTTGCGCGCATCCGGACAAATCCGCTCGATGGCGGCCTGGGCGGCCTGCACGCACAGCGGCATGAAGGCATCGTTGAGATTGTTGAAACCGCCCGGAAACAGGTTCAGGTCCACCGGCGCGAGCTTGAAGCCGGAATTGCGCAGATCGGTGGAACCATAGAAGGGCGGCATGTGGTCCTGCCACTGCGCACGCATCCATTGCTCGATTTCAGTGGCCGAGTCGAGAAAACGCTTTTCCAGCTCAAGCAGTGGACCGGTCAGGGCAGTCGTGAGGTGTGGAACCATGAGGCATGTCTCGTCAGAAGGCGGCACCCGCCGCGCCCGGGGGCACCGGAGCGGCTGTACCGGGCGCCCGGGATGGCGTGGGCCGGAAGTGATTTGATTTGCCGGCAATATTACACCACTCGCCCAGCGCTGCTCATTTCGGTAGAAAGGCCGCAAACCACTCGGGCAGCGGGGTGTTCTGCAGGCTGCGCTGGGTAAACAAATGGCGTCCGTCGCACACAAAACCCAGGTCTTCCCAATCGACACGGTTGAGCGCCTCACTGAAGGCCGGCAGGTCCACGCCCTGCTGCAGCGGAAACAGCGCCAGCACCGAACCGTCGTAGTGCGGACAGTCGTGCAGGAAGAACGGACGACTGCGACGCGTCTTGCCGTTCACATACACCCGAGGGCGGTCGGACTGGTGGTAGCCCCGGCCCCACTCCCACCAGTTGCCCTCGTCGTAACGGCGAATTCGGCGCGCGATCAGCCGCGCCTTGTGGGCGAGCAGCGCCGGGGGGGCGGGCTGGCCGGGTTCGCACCAGATCATGCGCCGGGTGGCCCCGGTGCTGACGGTCTGCGAACACACAAAGTCACGGTTCCCCCGGGTTTCGCTGGCATAAATCTCGTCCGCGCCGGACACCGCGCCCACCTTCACCATTGCAATGTCTCGCATGGACAGCGGATATTGCCCGCGCGCAAACATCAGATGACCGGCGTGCTCGACAAAATAGCGCGGTTGCCAGGGCGGGTCGGCCAGCACCGACTCGGCCGGCTGGCCGCACTCCAGGCGCACATGGCGCACCTGCCGGTCGAACAGTCCCTTTTCGAAGCGCCAGATCAGGCAGTTTGGCAGCGCCCCGTCGAACACCCGCGCATCCCCCAACTCCACCGCCTCGGTGATCGTGCCCAGCCCGTACAGCAGGCGATTCAGCCGCAGCGCCGAAGTGGCTTTCAAAAAGTCGCGCGGCGTGATGAAGATCAGCTCACCGCCGGGACGCAGGTGGCGCAGGCACTTTTCGATGAAGAACAGGTACAGGTTGCTGCGCGCATCGAAATGCGTCGTATCGAGCCGCTGGCGGGTGCGCTCGGGAATATCCTGGAAGCGCACGTACGGGGGGTTGCCGATGATCGTGTCGAACTGCTCCCGCACCGGGTAGTCGAAGAAGTCCATGTTGAGGGCGCCCGACGGACAGTGCCCGGGGTCGAGCTCGATGCCCACCGCGTCCGGCACATGCGCCAGAAAGGCCCCGTCGCCGCAGGAAGGCTCCAGCACCCGCCCGCTGCGACGGCGCAGCGACAGCATCAGCCGGACCACCGGATCGGGGGTGAACACCTGCCCGAAGGAGGCAACATCGAAGAACTTCAGCGAGGCTTGATCGGGCAAAATACGCAGGCTCCGGAACAGGATTCGGGACAATTCAAATCGGCGCACGCATTCTAGCCACTTGAGCGCCGGCAAGCACAGCGCCCCGCACGCGCGGCGGCCATGGCAGGAGGGCTACCCTTGAACGCATTTGAACAACTCGCACGCAGCCTGGAACGCAACCGCGTGACGCGCCGCCAGGCCCTGTGGCTGCTCGGCATGGGCACGGCCAGCGTAAGCACGCTGGGACTGCAAGGCTGTGCGGCCTCACCGGTGACCGGCAAAACCATTCTGGTGGGCATGAGCGAAGCGCAGGAACGCAGCATCGATGCCCAGATGTCGCCGCACCAGTTCTCGCAAGACCTCGGCGCCATCCAGGACCCGGCGGTCAACAGCTACGTGAGCGGCCTCGGCCAGCGCCTGCACAGGAGCAGCCACCGTCCGGGCATGCCGTATTCCTACCGGGTGCTGAACGCCAATTACGTGAATGCCTACACGTTTCCCGGCGGCGCGATGGGCGTCACCCGGGGCATCCTCACCGAACTCGACAACGAGGCCGAACTGGCCGCCCTGCTCGGCCACGAGATCGCCCATGTGAATGCCCGGCATGCCGCCCAGCGCCAGGGCCAGACCCTACTCGCCCAGGCCGCGCTGGCGGGGCTGAACATTGCCGCGCAGGATTCGGGCTGGGGCGCACTGGCCGGGCTGGGCGGCCAGCTCGGTGCCAGCGCCCTGCTCGCCAGCTACTCGCGCGACAACGAGCGCGAGGCCGACGCGCTGGGGCAGGAGTACATGGTGCGGGCGGGCTATCCCGCCACCGGCATGACGGCCCTGCACCAACTGCTGGTGGACCAGGAAAAGCAGGCCCCCGGCCTGCTGCAAACCATGTTTTCGTCCCACCCGATGAGCACCGAGCGCCGCGAAACCGCCCGGCAGCTTGCCGCCACCCGCTACGCAGCCAGCAACCGCGCCAACCCGGGGCGCGAGCGTTTCATGGACAGCACCGCCAGCCTGCGCCGCATCAAGCCCACCATCGACGCCTGCAAGAATGGCGAGACGGCGATGTCGCGCAAGGACTACCGCACCGCCCAGACGCAATTCCAGACAGCCCTGCAGCGCACCCCGCGCGACTACGCAGCCAACGTGCGCATGGCCCAGTGCCTGCAGGCGCAGGGGCGGGAAAACCAGGCCATGCAGTATGCCGAAACGGCGCAGAAGATTTATCCGCAGGAGGCCCAGGCACACAAGATCGGGGGCGTGCTGGCCCTGTCGCAACGCAATCCGGCGGCCGCCTTTGCGGCCTTCGAGCGCTTCGACCGCATGTTACCGGGCGACCCGGGCATCACCTTTCTGAAAGGCGTGTCGCTCGAAGGCATGGGCGACCGGCAGCGCGCCGCGCAGCAGTATGCGAGCTACCTGCAGCTGACACGCCAGGGGCAGGCCGCCGAATACGCGGTCAGCCGGCTGCGCGGCTGGGGCATGGTCCGATGAGCAGTGCGACCCGCTCCACCCGCCTGATCGCGCTGCTCATCGGCCTGTCCTTTCTCGCGCTCATTGCCGCCTTCGTGGTGATCGCCTTCAATGCCAGCGACGAGGTGCCACTCAACGCCGTCGGGCCAGTGGCGCGCAGCGCCGGCGCGGAAAAGGGCGGCGTGGTCTTTCGCGGCACGGCCAACATCTGGGAAGTGCGCGGCCAGCTCACCCAGGACGCCGACGGCCGGGCCACGGTGAGCCTGCAGCTGATCGGCCCCACCGGACAGCCGCCCGCACGCAGCCTGGCGCTTTCCGCCAGCCTGCAACGCCCGGATCAACACGACACTGCGCAACCGCTCACGCTCAGCCCGCAAGGGCCGGGACAATTTGCCGGCCAGAGCGCCCCGCTGGCCGCCGGCCCCTGGCAGCTCCGCCTGCACTTCCCCGAAGTGGTCGCACGCTTCAGCTTCACGGCCGAGCCTTGAGGGACATCCGGCTCAGTAGGCCTGCCCCCGATACATGCGCACCTTCCGGCGCGGGGGCTCGGCCTCCGGTGGCGCGGAGTCTGCCCCGATATGTCCGGTATCCTCGGTGACCGAACGGTCGGTACGGTCTGCCGGAGCATCGGCCTCCGCCGCCTCGGCCAGACCGTCCGCCGGGCGCAGGTTCAGCATGCTGGCATGGCGCATCAGGGTCGCGGCGAACACCCGGGTCGAGTTCACGCTCGCCTCGTCCCCCACCATCACCATCAGGCCCAGGGCCTCGCCCCGGCGCAGCAGCACCCAGCCCTGCTCGAAACGCAGCACCACCTCGCCGGTTTCCTCAAAACCGTGATCGAGCATCTGCAGCAGGGTGGCGGCCTGTGCGCCGACCGTGTCGAGCAGGCCGTCGGAAACATCGCCGGACACCCGGCCCAGCCTGCGCGTGCCCTCGAGCTCGAACACACTGGCCGCCTGCACACCGGGCAGGGCCAGCAGGTTGTCCAGCATCCGGTGAATGTCCATGGCCCTCAAGCCCCCTGTCCGAACAACGTCTGCCAGGTCCGCACCACACCGTTCACATCGTTGCGCGATTGCACCCGCAACACTGCATCGCGCTCGCTATCGCTGAGCCACAGCGTGGCGTGGCGCTGGCCGTGCAGGCGTGCCTCACGCACCGCCCCCAGACCCAGGCTGGCGCCAAGTCCATTCACCCCCAGACGCAGCAGTTGCGGCAAACTGCCCAGCGAGCGTTCGGTGACACCATCGGTCGCACGCAGGCCGCGTTCATCACGCACCGCAGCACGCTCCACCCCAGGTACCCGCATCAGGGTTTGCAACAGATCACGATCGATCATGGCCTTCATCCTCATGAGCTACGAATGTGGATGTTGCAATGCATCATGCGTGCCACCCTTCGCATCGCACGGTTTTCGAAGCCCTCCGTCCTGCGCCTGAAGGCCCGCAACAGGCGTGAAACCGCCGTGGCGCACTGTCTTTCATGCACCTTCCGACTCAGCCGGGCGCCGCCCGGCGCGGCGTGCGTGCCGACCATCGCGCACCAGCGGCGTGCATGCCGGCATCGCCACGCTTCAACAGCGTGCGCCCTCAAGGCGCCCCCGACGCCCCTTTCCACCTCTTGAAAGCTTGTTTTCAGGCGCCATCTGGCAAACAGCTTTGTGTTATCCTCAGGCTATCCTTTAAAAGATATCGATTTAATTTTACTATCATCATGATGCGATCAATTCATTTTTGCGATTCGCATGCATGGCGTAACATGAAGCCTTCTTCAACCAACCCAAAGGAAGAAACGCATGAGCTGCTTGATCAACACCCAGGTTCAACCGTTCAAGGTCAACGCTTTTGTCAATCGCAATGGCAAGGGCGAGTTCATCGAAGTCACCGACGCTGACCTCAAGGGCAAGTGGTCGGTCCTGATCTTCATGCCGGCAGCCTTCACGTTCAACTGCCCGACCGAAATCGAAGATGCCGCCGAGAACTACGCCGAGTTCCAGAAGGCCGGTGCCGAGGTGTACATCGTTACCACCGACACCCACTTCTCGCACAAGGTGTGGCACGAAACCTCCGAAGCCGTGGGCAAGGCCAAATTCCCGCTGATCGGCGACCCCACCCACCTGCTGACCAAGGCCTTCGACGTGCATATCGATGCAGAAGGCCTGGCCCTGCGCGGCACCTTCGTGGTCAACCCGGACGGCATCATCAAGACCGCAGAGATCCACTCCAACGAGATCGCCCGCGACGTGTCCGAAACCGTGCGCAAGCTGAAGGCCGCCCAATACACCGCCGCACACCCGAACGAAGTGTGCCCGGCCAAGTGGAAGGAAGGCGAAAAGACCCTGGCTCCGTCCCTGGACCTGGTCGGCAAGATCTGAGCGCCATGCAGCACGGCTGACCCGCACTCCGGCATCGCCCCCGTTGCCGGAGGGACCAGCCCGCTCACGAACCGCCCCTGGCGGGCGGTTCATCCGACAGTGCCTGGCACGGACGCTGCCGGATGAACCGCAGGCGCCCCCGCGTGGCGCCAGCCCACGAACAACACCGAACGCCCCCAACCCCCAACAACCCCACACATCGACCGGTCCGCGCGCTGCTGCGGCCCCATTCTTCAAGGAGTGCCCAATGCTTGACGCCAACATGAAGTCGCAACTCAAGACCCTGCTCGAACGCATCAGCGAGCCCGTGGAACTGGTCGCGTTTCTCGACGACCAGCCCAAGTCCGCTGAAATGCGCGAGCTGCTCGAAGACATCGCAGCCCAGTCCGATACGGTGACGCTGCGCGTGGCCGACGACAACGCCGGCGAGCGCGTGCCCTCCTTCTCGGTGTCGCGCCTGGGCAGCGACATGGGCATCCGCTTTGCCGGGCTGCCGATGGGGCATGAATTCACCTCGCTGGTGCTGGCGCTGCTGCAGGCCGGGGGCTACCCGCCCAAGGTCGAGGCCGAGCAGATCGAGGCGGTGAAGGCGCTGGAAGGCCGCTTCGTGTTCGAGACCTACATCTCGCTGTCCTGCCACAACTGCCCGGACGTGGTGCAGGCGCTCAACCTGATGGCGGTGCTCAACCCCAACGTGCGCCACTCGATGATAGACGGCGCCCTGTTCCAGGCCGAGGTGAACGCCCGCAACATCATGGCCGTGCCCACCGTGTATCTGAACGGCGAACCGTTCGACTCCGGGCGCATGACGCTGGAGCAGATCCTCGCCAAGGTGGATACCGGCGCGGCAGCCCGCGATGCCAGGAAACTGTCCGAAAAAGAGCCCTTCGACGTACTCGTCGTCGGCGGTGGCCCGGCAGGCGCGGCGGCCTCCATCTATGCAGCCCGCAAAGGCATCCGCACTGGCATCGTCGCGGAGCGCTTTGGCGGCCAGGTGATGGACACCATGGCAATCGAGAACTTCATCTCGGTGAAGGAAACCGAAGGCCCGAAGCTGGTCGCGGCGCTCGAAGAGCATGTGAAGACGTATGAGGTCGACGTGATGAACCTGCAGCGCGCCACTGCGCTGAAGCCTGCGGACAGCCCCAGCGGCCATGCCGAGGTGACGCTCGAAAACGGTGCCGTGCTGAAGAGCCGCACCGTGATCCTGGCCACCGGCGCGCGCTGGCGCGAACTCAACGTCCCCGGCGAGCAGGAATACCGTGGGCGTGGCGTGGCCTACTGCCCGCACTGCGACGGCCCGCTGTTCAAGGGCAAGCATGTGGCGGTGATCGGCGGTGGCAACTCCGGCGTGGAAGCGGCCATCGACCTGGCCGGCATCGTCGGCAAGGTGACGCTGATCGAATTCGACAGCAAGCTGCGCGCCGATGCGGTGCTGCAGGCCAAGCTGCGCAGCCTGCCCAATGTGACCATCATCACCCAGGCCCAGACCACCGAGGTGACCGGCGACGGCCAGCGGGTCAACGGGCTGGTGTACAAGAACCGCGAAAGCGGCGAATCGCACACCATCGCGCTTGAGGGCGTGTTCGTGCAGATCGGTCTGCTGCCCAACACCGACTGGCTGAAGGGCAGCATCGAGCTGTCGCGTTTCGGCGAGATCGTGGTCGATGCGAAGGGCCAGACCTCCGCAGCGGGCGTGTTCGGCGCAGGCGACTGCACCACCGTGCCCTACAAGCAGATCATCATTGCGATGGGCGAAGGCAGCAAGGCCGCACTGTCTGCCTTCGATCACCTGATCCGCAACTCGCCCGAAACCGTCCCCCAGGACGCCGCCACCGTCTGAGCGCCCCGGCACGCGGCAATCTCCCGGCACGCCCCGCAGAGCCCCTGCGGGGCGTGCTGCGTTTCAGACATTGCCCCTTGCCCTTTGCCTTTGGCATGGATAGTCTTGCGGAAGTCTCCATCATTCATGCATCACCTGACACTCACGTCCTTCGCCCGAATCCATGCCAGCCGGCCCCCACCCGGTGCTCCGCGCCGTGACCCTGCTGATGCTGATATTCGCCCTGCTGGGCACGCCGGCGCTTGCCCGCGCCCTGCAGGTGGTGGTGGTGACGGCCGAACCCGAAGCTGCCTGCAATGCCTTTTCTGACGCCCTGCTCTCCGACGGACAGCAGCACGGACACCAGTACCGGCGCATTCACCTCGCGCCGCGCAGCACGCCGGATACCGACGACATGGCCGCGCTGGCCGCAGCCGACCTGTTGATCGGCTGCGGCGGCATGGCCACCGAGGCCCTGCTGGAGATGGAGACGCAAGCGGAGGCCGGGGCAGCGCGTGCCAGCCTGCCGCCCATTCTGGCCACGCTGGTTTCGCGCAGCCAGTTCGAACAGCTCAGCCTGCGCACCCCACCCGAACGGCTGAGCGCCATCGTGCTCGATCAGCCCATGAGCCGGCATGTTGCCCTGATCCGCGCCATGCTCCCCGACGCAGGACGGCTCGGTTTCCTGTTCAGCGCCGCCAGCCTGCATCTCGAAGACGAACTGCGCGAGGCCGCCACAAACCGGACACTGAAAACCAACACGCGGCGGATTTCGACCCCCAACGAACTGCTCGGCGCACTCGACGGCATCCTGAGCAGCAGCGACGGCTTGCTGATCCTCCCCGACCCGGTGACCGCCGCCCCCACCCTGGCCCGCCCCATCCTGCTCAGCAGTTACCGCTACCGCAAACCGGTGTTTGCCTACTCCCGTGCCTATGTGGAGGCCGGCGCCCTGGCGGCGGTGTTCAGCACCCCGGAAGACATCGCACGCGACCTGGCAGACCTGCTCAAGCACTGGACCGCCCTGCCCGACACGCTGCCGCCCGTGCGTGCCCCCGAACGCTTCAGCATCGCCACCAACGCCCAGGTGGCCCGCGCACTGGGCCTGAACCTGCCAACCGAAGCGACGCTGCAGGCTCGCCTGTACCAGGAGGAACGCGCGCCATGAACATGCTTGCCACCCTGAGCCTGCGCAGCCGCCTGATCCTGGTGGTGCTGCTGCCCACGCTGATGCTGGCCACCGGCCTGGCGGGCTATTTCATCGTGCACGGCACCCAGGCCGCCGACCGCGCCCTGCGCGAGCGGGGCGTGTCGATGATCAGCTTTCTCGCGCCCTCGGCCGAGTTCGGCGTGGTGTCGGGCAATGCCCACACGCTCAATGGACTGGTCCAGGCCGTACTCGAACAGCCCGATGTGGCCGCGGCCGTGATCTATGACCGCTCCGGCGAGCAGTTATCGATCAGCGGCCGCCCCGTGCTTGTCGATCCCGCGCGGATCATGGCCACCGCCGAGCCCACGGTGCTGGCCGAACGCGCCAACCGGCTGGCGATTGCGGCCCCCGTACTGTCGGTACCGCTGTTCATCGACGATGTCCTTGCCCCGTTCAGGCATGTCACGCCGCCGATCGAACCCATCGGCTGGGTGTATCTGGAGCTGGACACCCAGGCGCTGAGCGCCCACAAGCGCACCGTGCTCACCACCACACTGGGCATGAGCCTGACGGCCTTTCTGCTGACCATGTTCCTGGCTGCCCGCATGGCGCGCTCGGTTTCACGACCCGTGGCCCGGCTGGCCACGGCAGTGGGCCGCATCGCCGCCGGCGACCTGCGGGTCTCGGTGCCCGGCGACGCCACCAGCGGTGAGTTGCGCGCGCTGGAACACGGCTTCAACACCATGGCGCGCGCGATTGCAGAAGCCCGCAACACCCTGCAGGCCCGGGTCGATCAGGCCACCGCCCAGCTGGCCTATCAGGCCACCCACGACCCGCTGACCGAGCTGCCCAACCGCCGGGCCTTTGAGCAGGCGCTTGAAGACGCGGTTTCGGCCTCGCGCCGGGTCGGTGACTCCGGCGTGCTGTGCTTCATCGACCTGGACCGCTTCAAGGTGGTGAATGACACGAGCGGCCATGCCGCCGGCGATGTGCTGCTGAAGAATATCGCCCAGCTGATCTGCTCCCGGCTGCGCGCCGACGACCTGATCTGCCGCATTGGCGGTGACGAGTTTGCGCTGATCCTCAAGCGCTGCTCACTCGACGAAGCCCGCCGCATCGCCGAAGGGCTGCGCAGCGCGATCGCCGAATACCAGTTCGAGTGGGGCGCCCACACCTTCACCATCGGCGCCAGCATCGGGCTGTGCCCGATCGACGGGCGCGAAAACAGCCAGTCGGACATCGTGGTGGCGGCCGACCTGGCCTGTTACGCCGCCAAGAAGAGCGGGCGCAACCAGGTGGTCATCCATGAGCATCCCCCGGAGTGAGGAGCCAACCCGAACGCGGGCACTCATGGTCCGACAGGCCCACCACGGGGACTGCCGCGTTTCACCTCAAGGGCAACCCTTGCAGCCGGTGGTCTGGGCATTGCGGAAGATGGCCTGATCGATGTTCGCGCCAGTCAGGTCGGCGTCAGTCAGGTCGGCGCTGCTGAAATTCGCCCCCTGCAACCGGGCCCCCACCAGTGACGCACCGCGCAGCGACGCCGCCCGCAGATTGGCCCGCTGCAGATCGGCCCCGTCCAGTACCGCCCCGTCGAAGCGGGCATTCGTGAAATCGGCCCCGCCCAGTTGCGCCCCGCTCAGGTCTGCCCCGCCGAAGCGGGCATTTTGCAGGACAGCCCCCTGCAGGCGCACCTCCACCATGCGTGCGTCGTCGAAACGGGCGCCCCGCCCGTTCACCTTCAGCATGCTCGCCCCGCTCAGATCCGCGCCACGCAGGTCGGTGCTCGACAGATTGGCCTCGTTCAGGAGCGCACCACTCAGGTTCGCCCCCGACAGCACCGAACGGGTGAACTGGGAGTTGGCCAGATTGGCCCCCTGCAGGTCCGCCCCGTTGAGGTTCATGTTGGCGCACAGCGTGCCGCGCCGGATATTGCACCCTTCCACAGTGCGCAACCCCTGAGCCAGCGCATTGCCAGCCAGGAACAGGGCGCACAGCAGGGGAATCATTGTCTTGGTCATCGGTACCGACTTGTCGTGATCGTCACGCCTCATTATCCCCCACCCAGCCAGTCAGGGGGCATTCGCAAAGCAATCGCATGAAGCAGCGAACAGAACGGGGACTGTCTTTGAGTGCTTTCGGTTCAGTCGCCGGTGGTTTCCTTGAAGCGAAAGCTCTGCTTCAAACCGTTCATCCATGAAGGCTCGATCAGCTTGTCGTGTTGGAGTCGACCAACCACGACGCCCGGGTGAACGCCAATCTGTTGTGCGAAGTCGATCACTGCGGCCTTGCTGCGAAGAAAGGCCAGGGAAGTCGTGTGCGACTCTGGGATCAGGTAGTTTCCAGCCCAAACGTTGGCTTCGTGTTCTCGAGGGTCGTCGGTGTGCACGGCGTTGGGGTCATCCAGAAAAATGGATTTTTTTTCTTTCTTGCTGTTGGCGTGCAGCAGGATGTGAGCCGCTTCATGGAAGAAGCTGAACCAGAACTTGTCGTTGGTTTTACCGTACAGCGAAAGCTGAATCAGTGGACGAGTGGGGCTCAACCAGCGCGCCACGCCGCTGACGTGCGCTCGTGGTATGGCCGGCACCACCACCAGGAACACGCCGGCTTCGTGCAGCAGCTTACGCATTTGCGGTTCGAACACTTCGGGCGGTTCGCAGGTCAGGCCCCGAATGGTGCGCAGGGCTTTTTCGAAGCGGACTTTGTCGTATTTGGGGCCGTCGAGCTTTTCAGCCTGCTGTTCCCCCAGGCGCAGCCACGCCGAAATGGCTCCGACGTCGCTTTGCTCGGCACGGCTGCGGCGGAAGGCCATTTGCATGCCCCCATAATGAGCGCGCCATTCATCGGGCGTGGCGACCCCGAAGAAACGCAGACAGCTCTCAACCAGGCCGGGCTTGCTCTTGCTGTCCAGGCGCTGCTTGGGAATCGCCTCACATGTCATCAGCTCTTTGAGCGGCAGCTCATCCAGCCATGGCACCCAGGCCACATGGCGTTCTGCCGCTTCCAGGCGGGCTTTGTGCCGCTGGTAATTCGCTTCGAGCGATAGCCAGAAGTCCATGGTGCTGCCCAGCACCCGTTCGAGCCGCTGGGCGGCGTCCATTGTGAGTGGCACCTTGCCATTGATGAGCTGGCTAATGTGTTTTTCGCTGTAGCCAAGACGCTGGGCCAATTCCGCTTGTGTCCAGCCCCGCTCCTCGGCAATGTCGAGAATGGATTCACCAGGGGGCAAGACCCAGTCTGGCGCAAAGGGAGCACTCAGTTCAGTCATGGTAATCCCCTATGTATTCAATGCTTACGATCGTGACCTGCGACCATTCGATGCCACCATCAGGGCGTGTTGGACAAGGATCATGGGCCGGGGCGAAGACCAATCGCCAACCGCCGGCCAGATCAAGTGCAAACTGTCCAAGGCGGTCCCCCTTGAGTGGGTGCGGGTTGCCCGCAACCAGATCAGTGACACGCGTCGCCGCTTCCAGCGCCACCAACCGCACTTTCAACTTGCGTGCAGAGGTCGCCCCGAGCTTTTTCTCGGCGACGGCCTGTTTTTCGCACAGCTCGCGGACTTTCTTGTCCTTGTATCGAACTTCCAAGGCGCCCTCATCTTATCAATCTTTACCTGTTAGGTAAATTTTATCGGCAAATCAGCGCCCGTCGAGCGTCTCCACCAGCGCGTCCATCTATTTCCTGAATGCGCGCCCTTCGGTTTGCCATTGGTCCCGGGCAGAACGGTATTCGTAGGCGCCGCCAAGCAGGTCTGAATTGACATTGCGGTTGCCCAGCGGAATATTCCTCATCCCGGACGTTGCAGATGCGCTTGAAGTCTTGGGCGTGACATGACGGTGTTTCGGCAGGGGTGTGGCGCAAATGTACTGCCTTTTGCCCAAGCATGCCAGGCAGGCCCCCAGGGCCTCCATTCATACCCATGGCATCATTCCGGCCGATCAGTACTCCACCCGCAGTGAAATCCAGTGACGGCGGTCGACCACGCGCTGTTCGCGTTGCTCGAAATGCGCGCCGCCGAGCGACTGGACGGTGTAGGCCAGTTCGCCGCGCTGCGCGCCCAGCCTGAATGGGTAGGCGAGCCGGGCATCCACGCGGTCATAGCCCGGTGCCTGTGTGTTGCGCGTCCATTTGATCGCGCCCACCCGGTACCAGGCGAGTGACAGGTCTGCGCCGAAGGGCAGGTGCTGCATGAGCAGCAGCGAGGAGGCGCGGTGCGGTGCGGAGCGCTCGGCCAGTTCCACGTAGCGCTGCTGCGAGGTGTGGAAGTTGCTGGTTTCGCGGGCGGCCAGCACCTGCCCCCAGCCGGTGTTCTCGCTATCGATATGAATATGGGCATGGCCCAGCATCACCTTGGTGTGCGGATGCGGTTGCCATTTCCATTGCAGCTCGAAGCCCTTCATGTCGATGTTCTGCAGCGCCTCGACGGTGTAGGGGGCGTTCGCGAGGCCGAAGGACGCACCGGTGCGAATCTGGTTCATTGCGCGGTTGCGCAGGCGCTCGAGAAAGAGCCGGGCATCCAGACTCATGCGCCAGTCGCGCCAGTCGCCGAGATAGCCCAACTCCCAGCTGTCGAGCCGTTCGGCGGGCAGGGCGGGGTTGCCGAGCCATTCTGCCACGTCTGGCCGGAGCATCTCCCTGGCCCGGTAGTCGGGCACGCTGGCAGTGCGCCAGGCACGCGCGTAGCCGATACGCACGCTGTTCGAGTCATCCAGGTGAAAGGCCGCACTCACTCTGGGCGCAAGGTGGTCGCCGGCGAGCGAATCGTACTCATGCGACAGGCCGGCATTGCCGGTGAACCCGTCGACCGGCCGCCATTCGGCATTCGCGAACACCCGGCCCACATCACGGCTCACGCGCCCCTGGTCGACCATCAGGCTGCGCGACGAGAAGCGGTCGCTGCGCCAACTGCCCCCCCAGACCAGGCGGGCGTCGGCAAACCCCACGGTGTGCGTCGCCTCCAGTTCATGCCGGCTGCCCCGGTCGCCCTGAGGGTTGCGCCACGGGTAGGGACGCACCGCCGGATCGGGGTTGATGAAGGACGCGTCGCCCCGGTCTTCGCTGAAGGTGTAGCGCAGGGACAGGTCGGAGCGCTCGCTCAGCGTCCGCAGCCAGTGCAGTTGCATCCAGGTCGAGGACTCTTCCAGCGTGCGCAAGGGGTCATCCTGCCGTGGCAGGCCGCTGCGCCTGTCCAGGCGCCCGGTCAGGCGTGTGTCCTCGACCCGGCCCAGACCGAACTGCAGCAGGGTGCGGGGGTCAAGCTGCTGATTCAGGCGCAGGTCCAGCCGCTTCAGGCGGTTGCGGTCGGCCCAGTCATGCACGCCCTGTTCGTTGGGGCGCTCGTCCAGGCCGTCGTCCTGCTGGTGCTGGTAGGTGATGCGCACATTGCCGGCCTCGCCCAGAGCGGCGCCGCCCCTCAGGGTCAGGTCGCGTATGCCCTGGTTGCCTGCCGACAGCACGGCCATCCCGCCGCGCACCAGTGCCGGATCGACGGTGACGATGTTGATGACGCCAAGAAAGGCATTCGTGCCAAAGGAGGTGGTGTTGCTGCCGCGCACCACCTCGATGCGCTCGATATCCTCCAGCGCCACAGGCACCAGCGCCCAGTTCATGCCATTGCGGAACAGGGGCGAATGCAGCGAGCGTCCATCGACCAGCACCTGCACCCGGGGCGAGAAGTCCTCGTCGGTGATGCCGTGATAATTGACCCGTGCCGCTACGTCGCTGCTGGCAAAGGTCTGAAAGCCCGGAACCAGGCGCAGTACGTCGCTCAGCGTCCGGGCGCCGGAGGCCCGGATCGTCGCCCGGTCGATCACCGTCACGGCGGTGGGGGCATCCACCTGACGCTGCGACAGGCGGCTGATCGAGGCCACGATCGGCAATTCGCTGAAGAACGGCTCCTCACCGGCCAGCGCGGGGACGTGCCAGCCCCCGGCCAGCCACAACGCAAGGCCGCTGCCTGCACTGACCATCCAGGCCTGCATTCTGCACTTCATCCGGATCGACCCACCCGATGGCATTCGTTGTACTCGCGCGGCGCCGCCTTTCCTGCAAAGCGTGCCGTCACTCTCCCGGACAGAAGCAGGCAACACGGCCAGTGGAAGCAAGGTCACACTACAACCAAAGTTGTACTTTCCGCCCGCCCGGCCAAACTGTCAATGCCCCTTACCCCACGCCATCCCGCATGATCTCCGGTCAGGCAGAGGTCTCGGGGTCGAAGATGCGCCAGCAGTTCCTGCCCGCCTGCTTGGCCGCATACATCGCCTGATCGGCATGGCGCAGCAGGTCATCCGGCTCCGCTTCGTCATGCGGGAACAGGGTTGCCCCCAGGCTGGCACTGACCGATACCGTGCCCACCGACAGGGAGATGGGTTCGGCCGTCTCGTGCAGCAGACGGTCGAACACATGTGCACACTCGTCTACCGTCCCAATGCCCTGCAGCACCAGCACAAACTCGTCGCCCCCCAGGCGTGCCGCCGTATCGCCTGCCCGCAAGCGCCTGCGCAGGCGCTTGCCCACCTCTTTGAGCACCAGATCCCCCGCATCGTGGCCATAGCGGTCGTTCACCGGCTTGAATCCGTCCAGGTCCATCAGCATCAGGGCGAACGGCACGCCGCTGTGCAGCGCATGATCCATCGCCTGACGGATGCGCTCGCCCAGCAAACGGCGGTTGAACAATCCGGTGAGCGGGTCGTAATGCGCCATCCGGTCGAGCTCCTGTTCATGCGCCTTGATCTGCGAGATGTCGGTCATCAGCGCCACATAGTGGGTCAGGCGTCCGGCGGCGTCATGCACCCTGGTGATCGACAGGTGCTCGGGGAAGATGTGTCCCTGCTTGTTGCGGTTCCATATCTCGCCACGCCAGGTGCCCTGCTCGTGCAGGGCCCGCCACATGCTTTGGTAGAAAACCTGATCGTGCCGCCCCGAAGACAGGATGCGCGGATTCTGGCCCAGCACATCTTCCCGCGAATAGCCGGTCACCTCGGTGAAGGCGGGGTTGACATCGAGAATCCGGTTTTCCGCATCGCTGATCAGCACGCCCTCGCGGCTTGCGGTAAACACGCTGGCCAGCAGATGCAGGCGCGTCTCGATGCGCTTGCGCTCGGTGATGTCGCGGGCCACCCCGAGCACGCCGATCAGACGCCCGCCTTCGCCGAACAGCGGCACCTTCACCGTCTCGAGCAAAACCCGCTGCCCGGTATCCTTGAACACGGCCCATTCCTCGCAGGTGTGCGGCTGGCCGCTCTCGATCACACGCCGGTCCCATTCGCGGTACCCGCTGGCCAGTTCGACCGGCAGCAAGTCTTCGTCACGGCGTCCGATGATTGCGGCGCGATCGCGCCCCAGCACACGCTCGACCATGCAGTTGCAGTTCAGATACACGCCGTGCACATCCTTGGTCCACACCATGTCGGGCACGGTTTCGATCAGGGTGTGCAGGTTCGCGCGCTCGGCAACCAGGGTTTCGAGCATTGCATTGAAGCCACGCGCCACCACGGTGGTTTCATCCCAGCCGGCTTCCGGTGCGCGGGCATCGTATCGCCCTGCAGATACGGCCCTGGCCGTCTCGCCAATGCTGGCCAGACGGGCCGTCAGACGGTTCGCCATGAAAATTCCGGCCAGCACGCCAAGCAGAATCGCGACCAGGGTGTATAGCACCCCCTTGCGCATGGCCTGGCTCATGCGCTCGGTAGCGTCAGCCGGCCCCACCCCCACCCGCACCCAGCCCACATGGCGCTCGCCGGCACGCACCGGGGCAAGCACATCGACCAGCGCCAGGCTGCGACTGAGCACCCTGACGCCGGCATCGGCCCCACCGGGTACGGCGGGCAGGTCGGCAAGATACTGGCCGATGCGCTGTCGCTCGGTATGCGCCAGGATGCGTCCGTCGGCATCGGTGAGCATCGCATATTCGACCGACTCGGAGCTGCGCTTCACATCGAGCAACTCCCCCAGGCCGGCCAGGTCGCGGCTGAGCAGCCAGGCCGACGACGACAGCGCCAACGACCCGGCCAGCGTGCGTGCCTCATCCACCTGCCGCGCCTCCAGCATGTCCCGTTGCTGCAGGACGAGGTCTGCCACGAACACCGTCATCAGCACTGCATGCACCGCCGCAATGCCCAGCACGAGCTGCCGGCGCAGGCTGCCGAAGAGAAACCGGCGCAGCCCCCCCGCACTCATGGCAGCGCTCCGACCCGCATCATGTAGTCCGCGAGAAAGGCGCCCACCACCTGCCGGTAGCGCTCATCGTCGGCCGGATGGAAGCGCTCCGTCTGCATGCCGGCCAGCGCCGCCTGTCCATCCGGGTGCGCGTGCATGTCGAGCAGCAGCGCCTGCAGCTGCGCGGCCAGCGCGGGGGAGACGCGGGGAGAGACCATCACCGAGTTGTTGATCAGCGGCTCGGTCATCCACAGGGGGGTCAACTCACTCGCCGCTTCGGGGTGACTCGCCTGAAAAGCCCGCCACGGCGGTGGCCAGGTCACCCCGACCGCCGCCTCGCCCCGGTACACGCTGAGGATGGCCGACTCCTGCGAGCCGACATAGCGGTGTCCGACCTCGTCCTGCAGATCGACCCCCTGCCGGGCCAGCCACAGCTTGGGCATCATCGCGGCGGCCAGCGCAGTCGGCGAGGGGTAGGCCAACAGCAGCCCACGCAGGTCGGCCGGTTGGTGGATGCCCGCATCGCGTCGCACGATGAACAGGCCGCGAAAGTCCTCGCTGTCGCCCGCCTCGGCAATCACCCGGTAGCCCTGGCCCAGGGCCTGTATGGTCTGATAGGGGTTGGGCAGGATCAGGTCCGGCTCGCCGGCCCGGTACTTGGTTTCGAAATGGGCGTAGCTGTTGGAGGCTTCGATCTCGATGCGCACGCCGTCGAGCCGGGCATTCAGGTAATCCGCGAGCGGGCCGTAGACCTGCAGAAGCTTCTGCGGGTTGTGCAGGGGATGCACCGCCAGCCGCAGACTTTGCCAGACGACACCCTGCGCCGGCACATCGCTGTACACCGGCCCTTGCGGCGGTCCGGGGTCGCCACAAGCCAGCATCAGGCAGACCAGCAGCACGGCCATCCCCGCATGCGTCACCCGTCTCATGTGCGCCTCCCGCCCTGCCAGAACGTACCGCCCGCCAACGCATACTCACGGGCCTCTGCTCAGGATTGTAAGACGATCGCAGGTCGAGTGCGTACTATGACCGTGCCGGCCTCCTCCCCCACTGCGGCACGACGGGGGCCTCAGGCACGCGCCAGACAGCCCGGCGTGCCGGACAGAGGCATCACATGCGGGCTGGACTGATGGTGAATGCCCGACACGCTCTGTTTCGCCAGCTTCTTCGCCTCGGCGGCCGCGCTGGCCACGTCTTCCGGCGAGCGGAAGCTGCCCGGCCCCACCAGCACGGCGCCGGCCGCCACCGTGGTGAGCGGAAAAAGGCGGGTGAAGCCCTGGCGATCCTCGCTTTCAAAGCCGCCCCGCACCAGGTCCTCATCGCTGAACAGGGTGCGTGCCCGTTCGTTGAAACCTTCCACGATGCGGCGGGTGCGCTCGTCCCAGTCGTCGCTCTGGAACAGCACCACAAAGTCGTCGCCCCCCACATGGCCCACGAAGTCGGTGGCCGGGTCGCACTGCTCCAGCAGCATCATCGCCACCAGCTTGATCATCTCGTCGCCCCGCCAGTATCCGTACAAATCGTTGAAGGGCTTGAAGTTGTTGAGATCGAAATACACAGCGGCAAACGACGCGCCGGACTCGATCAGGCGGCGGATGTGCTCGGTGATCGGGATGTTGCCCGGCAGCAGGGTGAGCGGATTGGCATGACGGGCCGCCTCGATGCGCCGCTCGGTCACCGCCCGCACCAGGCTCTGGCCGGTGGCGATGCCCGCGTAGCGACCGCCTTCGGTCACGATGAAGCCCTCGAACAGGTAGCGCTGATCTTCCCCCGCCAGCATGTGCACCATGGAGTCGAGCGGCACCGAAGCCTCCACCCGGAACGGCCCGGGGCTCATCAGCCGCTCGCAGGGGCGTCGCCCGTGCAGTTCGTGATAGAAGGGCTGGGCATACTTGTCCATGAAGCTGCGACGGTTGATCAGCCCGACCGGGTAATCGTCATCCACCACCACGGCCACCGCATGCAGGTCGGGGTGCGCATTGAACAAGCGGCGTACCTCGTCATTCGGGGTGGTGGGCGTCACCGTCGGGGCGGGCACGCTCAGGCGGCCGACGGTCTGGGCAATGTCGGGGCGCGGTGGCGAATTGGGCAACACCGCAATCTTCGATGAGGCCAGCACCCCCGCCACCTCCGCCGACACGGCAGTGACCGGCTCGGACTCGGGCCGGCCGAGCAGATAGCCCTGCACATAGCCACACCCCAGGTCGCGCAGCACCACCAGCTCGGCGACCTCTTCCACGCCCTCGGCCACCACCAGCGCGCCAAAACGCTCGGCCAGGGTGAGGATGGTGCGCAAGGCATCCACCTTGCGGCTGTCGCGGTGAATGCCCCGGGTGAAGTATTTGTCGATCTTCACGATCACCGGCTGCAGTTGTGCCCACAGGCGCAGACTGGAACGCCCATCGCCAAAGTCATCCAGCACCAGACCGATGCCCAGGCTGGAAAACACCTCCAGCGCGCCGACGAGACTGTCCGGGTCTTCCACCCGCTCGTGCTCGGTCAGCTCCAGCATCAGCCGCGACGGAGCAATGCGCGCCTCGACCAGCGCACGTGACAAGCGCGAACCCCGGTCGGCCGCCAGCGCATCCAACGCCCGCGCGCCCAGGTTCAGGAACAGCTTGCCGCCCAGCGGGCGACGGCCAAAGGCGGCGATGGCGCCGAGCACCGCCATGAGCTCCACCTCGATCACGCAGCCATCGCGGCGCGCCACCTGCAGCAGGGCCTCGGGCTGCGCCAGCACCGAATCATGGGGCGGACGCATCAGGGCTTCGTAGCCAAAAATCTCGGCACTTTTCATCGACACGATGGGCTGGAACACGAAACTCAGCTGCCGTCGCTCCAGAATCGAGCGCAACTCGCCCACCAGCGCCTCATCCTGCGCAGTACGCCATTCGGGCACCACCCTGAGCATCGTCTGTTCCCGCTCGGGCAACCCCTCCGCAGGGCGCCTCAATGCTGTCATCAAACCCATTCTGGCCACGCTCCATACACGAACCGGGATTCCGGACAGGCATGGTGCACGACCCGCGTTACATGGCGGTGAACGCCCGGGCGGCGGGCCACTTCTCCCCACCCGGGCAGGGCCGTTTAACAGCAACGTCATTGTTGTCGGCTACTCTGCCACGCACCGAGCAGCCGACTCCGCTCGCCGGCAGGCCACCACGCCCGCACTGCGAACCTTCCCACCGGACAAGGGAGTGCCCACATCATGATGATCCTGCAGAAAACCGCCAAGGGCCGGGAGGCCATCCACACCCGCTGCAGCCAGCTCAACGCGCGCGAACGGCGGCTCATCATCCTCGCCGATGGCAAGCTCACCACGAGCGACCTGGCCTGCCTCACCGGCGACGACACCCAGCACACCCTCAACAGGCTGTTGGCCGAAGGCTATCTCATCGCATCCGAAGTGCACGCCGCCCCGGTCACGCAAACGCAGGCCCCGGCGCCTGGCCCAGTCACGACCCAGCCGCCCACGCCGCCACAACACGCCCCCGGCGAAGAGGCCGTGCTCACCCGCAGCCGCCGCTCACTGGCCGCCACCAAGCTGTACATGATCGACATCCTGCATCTGGTGCGCAGCCCGGACGCGGCAGCGCATCGTCTGGCGATTCACACCAGCCGCAGTGCGGACGAGGTGATCGAGGCTGTGCTCAAGGCACTGCACTTCATCGATGCCTATTCCGGCCGGGCCTATGCCGACAAGGTCCACCAGCAACTGCAGGTTACCGTACCGGAAGAACACCTGCCCCGCCTGGACATCCTGCGCGACAAGCTGGCCGCCGCCTGAGCGGCGTGCCTGCGCCGTCCCCTGCCTGCTGCACCTTCTCGCGGCGCCCCGGGAATGAGAGACTTCCAGCCTTGCTGAGTCTCCGGAAACCGGCACCGTGTCGACCGCCCAGATTGCCATCACCCTGATCCTCCTCACCACCATGGCCCTGTTCCTGTGGGGGCGCTGGCGACACGACATCGTGGCCGGGGGCGCCCTGCTGGCCTGCGTGTTCAGCGGCCTGGTGCCGGCCGAACTGGCCTTTGCCGGTTTCGGCCATCCGGCGGTGATCACCGTGGCCTGCGTGCTGGTGCTCAGCCTGGGGCTGCAGGAAACCGGCGCCGTGGATGCGCTCACCCGCCGCCTGCTGCCGGCCGGCGCCGGGCCAGTGGCCACGCTGGCTGCGCTGACCGGCGTCGGTTCCGGGCTGTCGGCCTTCATGAACAATGTGGGCGCCCTCGCCCTGCTCATGCCGGTGGCCCTGCAACTGGCCAGCCGTCACCGACTGCCCCCCGGCAAAATGCTGATGCCCCTGGCCTTCGGCACGATCCTGGGCGGCATGGTGACGATGATCGGCACCCCGCCCAACCTGATCGTGTCCGGTTTTCGGGAGCAGTCCGGCACGGGCAGTTTCGCGATGTTCGACTTCACCCCGGTCGGCCTCTCCGTGGCCACCGCCGGCGTGCTGTTCATCGCGTTCGTCGGCTGGCGCATCGTACCCACCCGCGAACATGCGGACAGTGGGAGCTTCGACACCGGGAAATACTTCACCGAGGTGCGCATCACCGAAGGCGGCAAGGCCGCGAACAAGCGGCTCGCCGTGGTCGAGCGCATGCTCGAAAGCGCCGACGCCCAGATCATCGGGCTGGTGCGCGAGAACATGCGGCTGTCCGCCCCACATCGCCGTCACCTGCTGCGTGCGGGCGACATTCTGGTGATCGAGGCCGAGCCCGAATCGCTGGCCACCGCCCTGTCCTCGCTCGGTCTGGCGCTGGAGGAGGCCGTACCCGCCAGCCCCCCACAGACGGCCACGGAAGAAGACGAAGCCAGCCCCCCCGCCAACGCCACTCAAACCCCACAAGCCACCGCCAACGGTCACGCCCAGAGCGTCCGGCGCACCGCCCCGGCAGACGCGTCCACCGACAGCCCCTCGACCCGCAACGACGCAGCGACCGAGGACAGCGAAACTGCCGATCCGCATGACGGGAGCGAGCACGAGGAAATCGTCATCCGGGAGCTGGTGGCCAGGCCGGCTGGGGCCATGGTCGGGCGTTCGGCCACCGACATCGAACTGCGCACCCGCTTCGGACTCAACCTGCTGGCCATTTCCCGTCAGGGGCGCCGCAGCGTGCGACGCCTGCGCACCACCCGGGTGGATGCCGGCGATGTGCTGCTGATGCAAGGGCCGGAGGCTGCACTGGCCGCCTTTGCCAGCGAATACGGCTGCGTGCCGCTGGCCCCGCGTGACATCCGCCTGCCCGATCCCAAGCGGGCCATGCTGGCCGGCGGCGTGATGCTCGCGGCCGTGGCCGGCGCCGCGCTGGGCCTGCTGCCGGCGGCCATTGCCTTTGCCAGCGGCGTGCTGGTGTTCATGGCGATGCGCATCGTCCCGCTGCGTCGGGTGTATGAGGCCATCGACTGGCCGGTGGTGGTCCTGCTCGCGGCCCTCATGCCGGTGGCCGATGCGCTGGCGACCAGCGGCACCGCCGACCTGCTGGCACGTGCGCTGCTCGAAGACGTGGCCCGCGGTGAGGCGGTGGTCGCCCTCGCGCTGGTGCTGATCGTCACCATGATGCTGTCCGACTTCATGAACAACGCGGCCACCGCTGCGGTGATGTGCCCGATTGCCATCAGCACCGCCACCCAGCTCGGCGCCAGTGCCGACGCCTTCCTGATGGCGGTGGCCATCGGCGCCTCATGCGCTTTCCTGACCCCCATCGGGCATCAGAACAACACCCTGATCCTGGGCCCCGGGGGCTTTCGCTTCGGGGACTACTGGCGGTTGGGCCTGCCGCTGGAGCTGCTGGTGGTGGCCGTCAGCCTGCCCATGTTGCTGTGGGTGTGGCCGCTGTAAGTCGATCACAAGAGGTTTTCCTGCGGTTCCCTGAAGGGGCCCCGGGAACATGAGGACTGAAGGCCGCTTTATGTGGGGAAACTTTCTGGCAACGGCCTGGCAGCTTAGTGAAGGCAAAGCCGGGACGAAAAAGGCGTCGCCGTTCTTGGCCTTGTTAGGGCAAGCCTGCTATATTTGTACGGAAATGCCGTACATAAAGGTGCAACACTATGGATACCATCAGCGTCAACAAGTTCAGAGACAACCTGAAATGCCTTGTTGAACAAGTCATTAACCAGCATGAACCACTCAAAGTAACACGCCGCGCAGGTGAAGCCTTTGTTGTCATTAGTGCAGATGACTGGGAAAGAGAACAAGAAACGCTTTACGTCCTCCAAAACAAAAACCTGATGCAGCAAATTTCAGCATCGCTCAATACACACTCCCAAGGCCAGGGCTACGCGCCAACAAAAGAAGAGCTGAATGAGATCACTGGTATTTGAAGGCACTACATGGGAAGCCTATGAAACGATGCGCGAGAAAGACAAAAAACTCCACAAGGCCCTGTGCAAGCTTTTGAAAGAGATGCTCCGCTCCGGCGATCCCGCTTCAGGCCCTGGCAAGCCTGAAGCCCTTAAGCACAACCTGGCTGGTTTATGGTCAAAGCGCATATCGCAGAAAGATCGCTTGGTCTATCGCTTTGACGAGAAATCAATTTACATCTTTGCCATCGGCGGTCACTACGACCAGACCTAAGCTATTTCTGAAAAGTCTTCTGACATAAGGCAGCCCCCAGCCCCTGTGTGGCCGGGGCTTCTTCAGAGAGAGCGTAGGAAAACTTCTTGTGAGTGGTTTAAACGACCTCTGAGCTGCGGAGCGCCTCAGTGCGCGCGCGACTCACAGCGTTCAGCCGCGCCCCTGCTGCCCGTCGCCCGTGCCCGGCACCTTTCTCAGCACTTCGGCCAGACCGGCCACTGCGCCGCCGATGTTGCTCAGTTCGGCGGGCAGGATGATCGTGTTGTTGGTTTTCGCGAGGTTGCCGAACTCCTTCACATACTGCTCGGCAATGCGCAGGCTCACGGCATCCTTGCCGCCGGGCTTGTTGATCGCTTCTGCGATCCGCTCGATGCCGAAAGCGGTGGCCGCAGCCAGCATCTGGATTTCACGCGCCTTGCCTTCGGCCTCGTTGATCTGTTTTTCCTTCTCGGCCATCGACAGGTTGATGATCTGCGCCTTCTCGCCTTCGGAGATGTTGATCTTCTCCTGCCGTTCCCCCTCGGAGCGTGCCACCACCGCGCGGCGTTCGCGCTCGGCGCGCATCTGTTGCTCCAGCGCATCGGTGATGGTGCTGGGCAGCACGATGTCGGCAATCTCGTAGCGCAGCACCTTCACCCCCCAGGGTTCGGCGGCCTCGTCCAGCGCCTTCACCACCTCGTCGTTGATGCGCGCGCGCTCTTCGAAGGTCTTGTCCAGTTCGATCTGGCCGATGATGGAGCGCAGCGTGGTCTGCGCGAGGCTGGTGGCCGCATAGCGGTAGTCGTCGATGCCGTAGCTGGCCGCGTGCGGGTCCACCACCTGCAGGTAGAGCACGCCGTCGACCGACACGCTGATGTTGTCCTTGGTGATGCACTGCTGCTTGGGCACATCCACCGCCTCTTCCTTCAGCGTCTGACGGTAGGCCACCCGGTCGATGAAGGGGATCAAGACGTGGAAACCGGCATCGAGCGTGCGGGAATACTTGCCCAGCCGCTCGACGATGTAGGCCGAGCGCTGGGGCACGATCTGCGCAGTCTTGACCAGCGCGACCACGATGATGGCCACGACGCCCAGTGAAATGAGGGTGGAAACATTGATCGTATCCATCGGGAAGGATTCTCCGTGTGTGATGTGAAAGTGAGGTTCGACATGCTCACCGCGAGCGCTGACGCTTCACGTTAATCGAGCGGATCGCCACCACAACCGCGCAGCTCACCTTGTCCGCTGAGCAGCGCCACCGAATAAGGGTACGGCATGCCCGTCATGCTGTCGTGACACACCCTGCGCCATACGGTCATTGCCAGTGCCAGCTGCCCATCGGCAGCACGGTAGCGCGTGACGGGGCCGCTTTGCTGGCTGTGCAACAACGCCAGGGTGTGCGTCATCGCGCCATATTCGGTGGTCAGGGTAATGCGGTCGTCACCGACCGTTGCAATCCAGGGCGGTTCGTTTCCGGTAGCCCGCAGTGGCTGCGTGGGTTCGGGGGGCATCGTGCACTCCGGGAGGTACTCGCCCCCGACACTCACCACGGCACGCGTGCCCTTGGTATGCAACACCGTCGCGGGATCGCCGAGCGCCTCGTAGCGCACGCCCGAAGCCGAACGGGTCTGGCGCATCGCAAACTGTTCCGTGCCCACCCGCATCGTCCCTTGCGCCCCGATGTCGACGAACATCACGCCGGTGCCACCACAGTCGAAGACTGTGCCGACGTCCATCGCTTCGGGCGGCCGGATCAGTATCTCGCCGATATCCTGCTCGCCTCCGGTGGCGAAAACCGGCAAGGATTCCGACACACGGATGAGTTCCCCGTCGAGTTCCACTGCGGCGCGAAGTTCGACGACCTCGGCGGCGCCACTGCTGCGGGCCGGTGCAGAAAGCTGGAAATCAATCGGCACCTGCCGCCCGCCGAGCGACAGCCGGCTGTGCGCGAGCACTTCGATGCCGTAGGGTGTAAACGCCCGCAACTCCAGAAGCGCGTTGGCCGTCTCCGGCAGGGCCATGCGGTCGAGATGAACGAGCCGACCGCGCAGGTCCAGCGAACCGTCCGGCGAAACAGCGTCTGGCGTTGTGGTGCACGCGCCCAGCAGCAGCGTGGCCGAAATCGTGATGATGAGTCTGTTCATCGGGTTTGCTCCGTTGTAGGCACGAGTTCAGTCCGCCCCCTCGGGGGCGCGATGACTGACTTGCAGCACCAGGCCGTGCCGCCCGACGATCCACAGGCGCTGCCCGGCCTCGACACCGGCCGGCTCGCCCGGCAGCAGCTCCGCATTCCAGCGAGCGCCGCGATAGCTCACCACGCCACGCCGGTCATCGAAGGGCTGCATGGCGGTCACGCTGGCGCCGGCCTGCATGGCCTCGACGCCGTCGCCCGCATGCTCCGAGCGCCCCACGAACCAGGCCTGCACCCGCTTGCGTGCGAGCAGCAGCAACAGGATCGCGATGATGCCGAACAGCATGATCTGCACATTCAGCGACAGCGGCATCCCCACCAGCAGCAGCCCGCCGACGATGATTGCCGCCGCGCCGAAGAACATCACGATCACCCCCGGCACGACAAATTCGGCCAGGATCAGCAGCACGCCCAGCAGCGTCCACGCCGCTGCGGGTGACAGGCTCCAGTCTATGGTCAAGGCAGGGCTCTCCAGAAAGTATGCGCAGGCCACAGCATAGCGCAGCCTACCATGCCACTCCAGAAGCGGGTGGATGCAACTTTCCAGAAGGGATACCCATGAAGAGTAAGCCACTCACAAGAAGCTTTCCTACGTTTTCCCTGAAGGAGTCCCGGCATCACAGGAACCGAAGACCGGTTCATGTTAGAAGACTTTGTGGTGGCGGCTTAACCTCGTGTCCGCGCGGCAAACCCTTCCACTTCCCTGGTTGGACCCGAAACAATCAGCAGATCACCAGGCATGATCATCGTTGAGGGCGTCGCATGTTCAAAATCCAGATTCGCACGCTTGACTCCAACAATAGTCACACCAAACCTTTCGCGCACGCCAGACTCCGTAAGCGTCTTACAGTGAGTCAGCGTTGGAGCATGAATTTTGGCAATGGCAAAGCCATCATCGAATTCTATATAGTCCATCATCCGCCCGCTGATCAAATGGGCAACACGTTCCCCCATGTCTGCCTCTGGATAAACCACATGGTGAGCGCCAATCCGCTGAGCAATTTTGCCGTGTTCAACAGTCAGTGCCTTCACCCAGATATCCTTGATACCAAGTTCTGTAAGTGTCATCACCGTCATCAAACTAGCAGCTAGATCAGTGCCTATTCCAACAATTGCATGGGTAAAGTCTGCAACACCCAACTGACGCATGACCATGGTGTTGGTTGAGTCCGCCTGTACCGTATGGGTGAGCAGATCAGCCCATTCATGTACCGGATCAACCTCTCTGTCTATTCCCATGACATCGTGCCCAAGTTGCATCAACGACTTTGCCACGGAGCTACCAAAGCGCCCCAAACCGATGACAACCACACTATCGCCCTTGGAAAAGGCAAATTGCTCAGTAAATAGCCTAGCCAACAATCGGATGCTCCTCAGGATAGCGGAAAGGCATGCGGTGCTCACCCAGAGCAAGCGCCGCAGCAAGTGTAACGATACCAACTCGACCAACATACATCAAAATGGTCAGAATGAACTGTGCCGACTCCGGCAGATCGGCCGTAATGCCTGTGGATAAACCAACCGTACCAAAAGCCGAAATCACCTCGAAAATAACTTGATCGGTAGCAATATTAGTTGTACGCAAAATCGCCAAAGTACCCAACACCACCATGGTACTGCCTAAAACCAAAACAGTAATCGCTTGACGCTGGGATGAGGCGCTGATGCGCCGACCAAAAGCCTCTGTATCGCTACGCCCGCGTATTTCAGCAATTACCAGTAACGCCAAGATTACTGCAGTACCTACTTTTACTCATCCCATTCCACACAACTCCTTCGTCATGAGTGTGCCGTCTGAGTTACCTCCCGAATACCCCTTCATCTTAGTCTGGTATACCCTGTGCTTGTACCGTGCGATTTCACCTACGAGGGCATGGTCATGAACAACAATGG
>WPCH01056780.1_pt1 | contig 58645 bp, 54 predicted proteins | sample 5399881 | NCBI WGS metagenome assembly WPCH01 (sample SAMN12869468, study PRJNA574797) | sludge metagenome | isolation source: wastewater treatment of pH5 | place: China:Beijing | collected 2019-05-20 | reverse complement strand
TTTAACTGTTTTGGGTTAAAATATCCTTGTAAATAATTGGGTCTTTGCATACTTCAATTATACCAAAAAACCACCCTGGCTTCCAGAGTGGCTTTTTTGTTATCAAGGCTGATTACGCTTTTATTTCGTTACAGCCCCTTTATCATGTTTTATTCTTTAGGTACTGATAAATTGAATCTGCAGCCTCCATACCATCATAAACAGCCTTAGCTATTTGGAGTTTGCCACCGATGATATCTCCAGCTGCAAATAATCCCTCAACATTTGTTTGGTAATTTTCGTCAACGACCAAACTGTTTTTTTCTACAATGACACCTAATTGACTAGCAAAATCAATTGAACTAGGAACGCCAAGAGCAATGAATACACCATCGACAGAGAATATGCCTTGAGTTGTTTCGATGTGTGTTATTTTTTCAGTGCCCTTAAAAGACAAAATTGGATCTTTTATAATAGGATACTCTATATCTGATGATAAGTCATTTCCGTGTGTAAAAATGGTAATATCAGATGTTAATCGACTAAGATATTCCAGTTCATGCAGCATGTAAGCACCGCAGCCAATGATGGCTAACTTTTTCTTGCGATAGAAAAAACCATCACATGTCGCACATAGGCTAATGCCTTTCCCTCGATACTTAATAAATCCAGGAATATTTAGAGTTGTTCTTGTTTTTCCAGTTGAGAGTAGAACAGAATGAGCTTGATACTTATGCTTAGTAGTTACAACCATAAAACCAGTTTCGACAGGTTTTAAAGAGATCACTGAATCTTGCAATACTTCAATATTAAGTCTCTTTGCTTGCTCAATTCCTTGTTCAATTAATTTCTTGCCTTCAATAGGTTGCCCAAATCCATAATAGTTTTCTATAAGATCAGAATATCCTTCTAAAGCTCCCAAATCTTTCCCAATGACTAATGGATCAATACCAGCTCTTTTCAGATATATAGCAGCAGAAATACCTGCTGGACCGTATCCTATAATAATAACTTTTTTCATAAACCAAGCATCTTCTTAAGTGTTTCTTTTGACTGTACACCAATCATTGAATTTATAACCTTACCATCTTTGAATGCGACAATCGTAGGAATACTTAAAATACCAAAATCATCAGCAATTTCATATTCTGCATCGACGTCAAGTTTACAAATTTTCGCCTTGCCCTGTAATTCTTCACCAAGAGATTCTAAGATAGGATGAACACGTTGACAAGGTCCACACCACGTAGCCCAAAAATCAACAAGTACAGGCAAATGACTTTTTAATACTTCGCGTTCAAAGTTTTCTTTTGTTAATACAATTACCATGATTTCACCTCATTTAATAGTCACATCCATTATAAAGAAAAAGTGAAAAAAATACCATCTATTTACAAAAGAATATATATAATCAGACAAAATACAAGTTGCTGAATAAGAAGAATAAATCTTTATAGATTTAATTTGGATTGTGATTATCAAAGAATACGCACTCATTACTTTATAATATACTTTTTACATGATATAATAATTAAGTATGAAATGTAGGTGAAGCAATGATTAAGGTTAGCAATTTAAGCTTTTCATATAACCAAAAAGATGAAGCTTTAAAAAATATCAATATTAATATACCAAAGGGATCATGGGTCTCTATTTTAGGACATAATGGATCAGGGAAATCCACACTTTCAAAATTGCTTGTTGGGTTACTTGTTCCTACACAAGGAACAATCGAGATTAACGGGTTGCCATTGAATCAAGATAATATTGCAGACATTAGAAAAAGAATTGGTATTGTATTTCAAAATCCGGACAATCAATTTGTTGGTGTGACCGTCAAGCATGATATTGCATTTGGCTTAGAAAATCAATGTTTACCACATGATGACATGGTTAAGAAAATCGATTACTACTCTAAACTTGTTGGAATGGATGCTTATCTCGATAAAGAACCCCATCACTTATCTGGAGGTCAAAAACAACGTGTTGCTATCGCCGGTGCGTTAGCCATGGAGCAAGAAATTCTCATTTTAGATGAAGCAACCTCCATGTTAGATCCAGAAGGAACTAAAGAGATCGTCGAGTTAATCAAGCGTTTAAATAAAAGTTTACAAAAAACCATTATTACAATCACACATGATTTATCATTCGCACAGCAAAGTGATTATTTGATTGTATTAAAAGATGGGAATGTTATTTTAGAAGGTACGCCACGTGATGTTTTTGATCAAGAGGAATTACTAAAATCCTCTCATCTTGAACTTCCTTTTGAGTTGGCTTTATATAACGAGTTGAAGAAAGATGGATCTAAACATCCAAAGATTGTGGAGGCGCTATGGGCATACAATTCAAAGAAGTAAGTTATGCATATAGAGGCTTTAAGGTCAATTATGATGCAATAAAAGAGGTCAATCTAGATATTAATCACGAAGGTGAATTCATTGCTATTGTTGGTCAAACAGGATCTGGTAAATCAACACTTGTCCAACACATGAATGCTTTATTACTTCCAACTTCGGGGAAAGTGGTTGTATTTGGTCAGGAACTGCCACCTAAAAAGAAAGAGAAGATCAATTATTTAAGACAAAAAGTAGGTCTTGTTTTTCAGTTTCCTGAGTATCAACTATTTGAAGAAACGATTATTAAAGATATCATGTTTGGTCCTAAAAATTTCAAAAATACAGAAGAAGAAGCACTAGAAAAAGCAAAGAATGCAGCAAAAATTGTTGGTATTGATGAATCGCTATATAATCAATCCCCATTTCGAATCAGTGGTGGTCAAATGCGAAGAGTTGCTGTTGCTGGTATTTTAGCAATGGAACCAGAAATACTTGTTTTAGATGAACCTACTAGAGGATTAGATCCAAAAGGTAGAAAAGACCTAATGCAGATATTTAATTCACTTCATCAAACATATCATAAAACGATTATTTTAATCTCCCATGACATGGATTTAGTATCTGAATATGCGAAACGGGTCATTGTACTAAAAGATGGCTATGTCGTATTTGATGGTAAAAAAGAAGATCTTTTTGAACATCCTTCTTTTGAAACCTTCCATCTTGATATGCCAACGCCTCTAAAAATCTTAAAACACTTAAACAAAACATTACATATACCATATGTTCCACAGTATAATTTTTCAGATCTACTGAATTACTTAAAGGAGGTAGACCATGAATAATATAACTATTGGACAATATATTCCGGGAAATTCATGGCTTCATCGTTTAGATCCTCGCATGAAGCTCCTTAGTTTGATTATTATTTTAGTTGGAACATTCTTGATCCCGATTTCCGCACAATTGATAAGTCTTATTTCAATGGTGACTTTATTTGTTATCATCATTGCATTAACCATTTCAACAGGTGTACCTATGAAAAAAGTATTAAATGGGTTAAAGCCTATCGTCTTTTTATTGACATTTACTTTTTTCATTCAACTCTTTTATGTTAGAGAAGGGAAGTTATTACTTGGACCAATCACCATGTATATCTCTTTGACTAGCATTATCGGGATTATTTTATTCATTATTTTCTATAATATGACGAAAAAAATGATTCGTTATCGAGTTTTATATTTCTTCTTTGCAGCAATCATGGTTTTTGTTATCCAAGCGTTTTTACCATATATCCCATTTACATCGTATAATGTTTCAATTTATGATCAAGGATTATTACGTGCGGGTTTTATTTTCTTAAGAATCACTAATGTGATCATGATTACTTCCCTACTCACATTTACGACGATGACTACAGATCTAAATTATGGAATGGAATCATTGATGAAACCACTAAAGGTCATTAAAGTTCCAGTTGATGTGATTGCGATGATGCTATCTTTAACACTACGTTATATCCCAACTTTACTTGGTGAAACTGAGAAAATTATTAAGGCTCAAGCGTCACGTGGTGTTGATTTTAAGGAAAGCAAATTCAAAGAAAAAATTATTCAAATTGTGTCGTTATTGATTCCAGTATTTGTTATTTCATTCAAGAGAGCAGAAGATTTAGGTAATGCAATGGAAGTTAGAGGGTACATCATTGGAGCAAAACGTACAAAAATAGATCAATATCACATGGGATATGCTGATTATTTGAGCTTGCTTATTTCGATCTTAATCTTAGCAGGCATTATTTATTCGAGGGTGATGTAATGCGTTATAAAGCAACCGTAAGTTATGATGGTACACAATACTTAGGGTATCAAAGTCAAAAAAATCACCAAGGCATTCAAGATGCGATTGAAAAAGCATTTCGATTAATGACTCAAACACATATTTCTACGGTTAGTGCTGGTCGTACTGATAAAGGTGTTCATGCTCTAGGCCAAGTATTTCATTTTGATTCAGAATTAGACTTAGATGAAAAAACCTGGTTGAGAGTTAATGATCGCTTACCTCTTGATATCCGTATTCTTAAAGTGGTGAAAGTTAAGTCCGATTTTCATGCAAGACATTCAGCAAAATCGAAAATCTATAAATATATCATTGCTAAAAACCCGAGTACACCATTTTCAAAAAACTATGAAGTTTATATTCGAAACTTAAATATAACACCTATGAAAGAGGCATTGCCTCAGTTGATTGGTACCCATGATTTTAAAGGATTCTGTCAACACGTACCTGGAAAACCAACAATAAAAACGATATATAAAGCTGAACTAAAGGAAACGAAGAAGCATTATATCTTTGTTTTTCATGGTAATAGCTTTTTAAAATATATGGTTCGTTCAATGATGGGTACATTAATCCAGATTGGATTAGGAAAAAAAGAAACAAGCATCATTGAGACGATTTTAACTACAAAAGATCGTTCATTAGCTGGAAAAACCGCAGATTCAAGAGGCTTGTTTTTAGTTAAAATATACTATTAGAGTGATATAATAAGGGAAAAAGGAGATCCATATGTTTATTACATTTGAAGGCGGAGAAGGAACAGGAAAAACAACACTCATTCAATCCATCAAATTGTTACTCAGTCAGTCACACGATGTTATAACAACAAGAGAACCAGGTGGATCTATGATTGCTGAAGCTATTAGAGATATCATCTTGAATCCAAAATATACCGGTGTTACGCCATACACGGAAGCACTGCTTTTAGCCGCTGCAAGAGCTCAACATTTGGATGAAGTGGTAATTCCAGCTCTAAAACAAAACAAAATCGTTTTATGTGATCGATATATCGACTCATCACTAGCTTATCAAGGATATGCTAGAAACCTTGGTCTTGATTTTGTGTTATCTATTAACAAATATGCAACTTTTCATATGCCAGATTTGACCTTTTATATCGACTTAGATCCTGAAGTTGGTATGAAGCGAATATCACATCGTGAAAAATATGATCGACTAGATCAAGAAACAAAAGATTTTCATCGTCGTGTTAGAGAAGGCTATCAGTTTATTGCAAAGCAATATGCACATCGGATTGTAACCATTAATGGGAATCAAAGTATTGATGACATTATTACCGAAATGATGGCCATCATTCATCAAAAATTATGAAACGCGCATATTATTTTTTTGAACAAACCATTAAAAAAAATCGTCTTTCACACCTCTACTTGATATCAGGTCCAAAAGGAAGTGGGAAAGCACAGCTTGTTGATGATGTTGCCTATTTGATTTTGTCACAACATAAACAAGATACATCGCATTTAAAAGCTCAAATTGCAGAGCGTAAAGTCGCTAATATGATGTATATTGAACCAGATGGATTATCAATAAAAAAAGAACAAATTCTTCTTCTCCAAGCAGAATTTTCTAAAACTGCACTTGTTAGTGGACCTCGTATTTATATCATTAAATCGATTGAAAAAATTAGTCAAGCAGCAGCAAATTCGCTTCTCAAATTTATGGAAGAGCCACAATCCCAACATGTATTTGGTTTTTTGCTAACTGAGAGTATTGACGATGTTCTTCCTACGATTCAATCAAGAAGTCAAATTCTTCATCTAAAGTCAATTGATGAAAAAGATTTACAACAAGAGCTTATCAAACAAGGTGTTAGTGATAATGTAGCCAGTCTAGCTCCTTACTTAACGAAAAATATTGATGAAGCGATTGCTTTATCGGATAATCCGAATTTTATCGAAATGATTGGTTTTATTGAAGATATTATTAAGTCATGGTCAAATAAAAATGTGTCATTTCCATTATATTTTTCAGATCAAGGTCGTTTCTTAACCCAAGATCGCGAGTTTTTTATGAACTTTCTTGAACTACTCATGCTTTATTTTTTAGATTTGATTCATTATAAAGCACATCAAGAAATAACATATAAATTTTTGAAAGACTATATTCAACTTCATAGCAATCAACTATCTGTTCAATCCATCCAATCCATGATTGAAGATATACAAGATATTTTGAAAAAACAGAATTATTATATTAATTTAGATTTAGCACTCGATGAACTATCATATGTGCTTGAAAAAAAGAGGTGAAAAAGTGAAAGTTGCTCTTGTACAATTTAAAGAGGCAGGCAAAAAATATTATTTCTCTTATGAGGGATTAACCATAGAACCTAATGACTTAGTTGTTGTTGAAACAACTCGCGGTGTTGAAATTGGAAAAGTGTATTTTTTTAAAGAGATTGAGGCATCTGATTTAACATCTGAGTTAAAACCCATCATGCGTAAAGCAACAGCTGAAGACATTAAAGAAGATCAATATAATCAAACCTTAGAACATGCAATCATTGACAAAACAAAACAACTCGCAATCCAAAATGAGCTTGAGATCAAAGTTTTAGGTGCTGAATACACACTCGATCGAAAAAGATTATTAATCTACTTTGAAGCTGAAAATCGTGTTGATTTTAGAAATCTAGTTAAAGATTTGAGTGAAATATATCATACGCGTATTGAATTAAGACAAATTGGTCCTCGCGATGCTGCGAAGATGATTGGCGGCATTGGACCATGTGGACTGATATTATGTTGTACAACATTTATCGGAGAATTTGACACAGTATCCATTAAAATGGCAAAAAATCAAAATATCGCATTAAACCCACAAAAAATATCAGGGGTTTGCGGTAAACTATTATGCTGTATCAAATATGAAGATGATGTTTATACCGAATTAAAGCAATTAATGCCAGATGTTAATCAAAAGATTCAAACCGAAAAAGGACTTGCGAATGTCGTTGATATGAATGTCATTGGGCAAAAAATCAAAGTCAAATACATCGAGGGTGGAGGATTTGAATGGCTATCTGTTGATCAAATTCAATTAATCGAGGGATAAATGCTTAGAACATTATTAGGTACCAATTTATGGATAGAACAAAATTCAAGACAAGCATTCAATTTAGATACGATTTTACTCGCTCACTTTGCTACGGTTCCAGCTAAATCTAAAACGGTTGTCGATATTGGGACTGGTGTAGGGGCATTAATGCTCTATTTAAGCCGAAAAACGAGAGCTAAGATTATTGGAATTGAAATCCAAGAATCGAGATACCATCAAGCTTTGAAAAATATTGATCTAAATCAATTATCCAGCCGATTGTCATGTCTTCATCAAGATATTAAGGATGTTGATTTAAAGGATGTATGTTACATTGTTAGCAATCCACCCTTTTTCAAATTATCTGAAAAAGGTCATGTCAACGAATCTGAAGAAGACTTAATCGCTCGTCATGAAGTTAATTTAAATTTAGAAGATTTAGCAAGACATGTTTCACGGATTTTAAAATATGGCGGTAGGTTTGCTTTGATACATCGCCCAGATCGATTTGCAGAAATCACAGAGGTATTTAAAAGATATCAACTTGAAATTAAACGGATTCGATTTGTTCATCCTTATATCCATTCAAAACCTAATCATGTGCTTATTGAAGCGATGAAAAATGGCAATCCAGGTATGACCGTAGAACCCCCTTTGATTTTATATTATGATAAACACATTTTGACTCAAGAAATGATTCATATATATGGAGGTATTAAAGATGCTACTTAGTTTATTAAATCGTAAAGAAAAGCTCAAATTTTTAGATTTAGCTATGCACATGGTTTCCGTTGATGGGGAGCCTACAGAAGTTGAACAACGTCTATTAAACATGATGCTTGCTGAAGTAGGTGAAGGAATCATCCAAGAATACCACTTTTCGTTGTCAAAAGATTTAGAAGAAACAGTGAACTATTTTAAGAAGAACGGAGCAACTGTAAAAAACATCGTTTATCTTAACTTACTTAGAGTAGCTATGTCAGATGATTTTTACAATACGCTTGAGCATTTCTTTCTAAAAGACATTCAAGAAAAATTCGAAATCGATGACACAAAGAAAAATCAACTCATGCGTCTTGTTTATACAGAAAGAGATTTGAGAGAACGTGCTAAACGGATTGTGTCACACTAATGCAAAAAAGTTTTAAAGAAGAAAAATCAACACTCTATATTGTGTCCACTCCTATTGGCAATTTAAAAGATATGACTTTTCGTGCGGTTGAAATCCTTAGCCAAGTCGATGCTATATTGGCTGAAGATACACGCACATCATCTGTTTTATTGAACCACTATCATATCCGTAAACCCTTAATCAGTTATCATGACTTTAATAAAGAAGAACAATCAAAACGTATTTTAACCATGCTTGAAGAAGGGAAACATTTAGCACTCATAAGTGATGCAGGTACTCCAGGGATTAGCGATCCAGGATATGAGATTATTCATGAGGTTATAGAAGCAGGATTTCATGTTGTATCTATTCCTGGAGCGAGTGCAATTTTAGCTGCACTAGTTACTTCAGGATTAATGATCCAACCTTTTACATTTCTTGGGTTTTTACCAAGAAAAGTTCAAGCACTTAAAGAAGTTCTCAAAACATATCAGCATCGTATCGAAACACTTGTGATTTATGAATCTCCAAATCGAATTCAAAAAACACTGGCATACATGTTTGATGTTTTAGGAAATAGAAACATATCGATTGCACGTGAATTAACTAAAACCTTTGAAACCATCATAAGAACAAATCTCTCAGAAGCTATTCAAATGGAGCATATAACTAAGGGAGAATATGTCATCATAATTGAAGGTGAAAAAGAACTTTCATCTTTTGAAGATGAATCAATTGATTCACATTTTAAGCGCTATATCAAGAAAGGTTTTAGCGAAAAAGAAGCGATTAAAAGTGTTGCGAAAGACCGAAATGTACATAAAAATGAAATCTATCAAATCATTAAAAATAAGCAGTAATTTTCATTTGATTTTTTATATGTTTATAATATAATAGTATTAGCATAGGCAATGAGAAAAAGAGTAGTATGCTTGCTGAGTCATAGAGAGTTCGTGGGTGGTGAAAACGAATCTGGCAGCATGTGAACATGGTTTTCGAGCCTTTTGATCGATAAGTAGATCAAAACGTTAATTCCGCGTTAAGGATTTTGAGGGCTAGATGATATCTAGAACTAAGGTGGTACCGCGAAGCAATTCGTCCTTAGATATTTTTAAGGACGATTTTATATTTTTAAAGGAGGGTTTTTATGAAAAAATCATATTATTTAACAACCGCAATTGCATATAGCTCTGCTATTCCTCATATTGGTAATGTCTATGAAGCAATCTTAGCAGATGCCATTGTTCGTTTTAAACGTCTTGATGGATATGACGTGTTTTTTCAAACAGGAACAGACGAGCATGGACAAAAAATTGAAAATCGTGCAAGGGATAATGAACTTTCACCTCAAGCATATGTTGATTATATCTCATCAGAAATTAAGCGCATCTATGATAAGGTTGATATATCTTATGATCAATTTGTTCGAACAACAGATGAAAGACACATCAGATCAGTACAAGCCATTTTCAAAAAATTATATGACCAAGGTGATATCTATCTAGGCGAATATGAAGGATGGTATTCAGTTTCAGAAGAAGCGTTTATTTTGGAAAAAGATATTGTCGATGGTAAAGCACCTAATGGCGATATACCAGTTTGGACTAAAGAAGCAGCTTATTTCTTGAAACTATCCACCTATCAAGATAGACTTCTCAAACATATCGAAGAGCATCCTGAGTTTATTGAACCTGATTCTAGAAGAAATGAAATGATTCAAAACTTCTTAAAAGAACCACTACCTGATCTTTCTGTTTCAAGATCGTCATTTAAATGGGGTATTCCTGTTGAATTTGATCCCGGACATGTTGTTTATGTATGGATTGATGCGTTGAGTAATTATATTACGGGTCTTGATTATCACCCTAATCAACCATTATCTGATTCATTTAAAACATATTGGCCAGCAGATGTTCATTTAATAGGGAAAGACATTTTACGTTTTCACACCATTTATTGGCCTATCATTTTGATGGCACTTGGGTTAGAGCTACCTAAGCAAGTTTTTGGTCATCCATGGATTTTAGTCAATAAAGGGAAAATGAGTAAATCAATCGGAAATGTGATGTATACAGATGACTTAGTTAGATATTTTGGTGTAGATGCTGTACGTTATTATGTGTTACATGAAATACCATTTTCTCAAGATGGTAATATTACATATGAATTACTTATTGAAAGAAATAATAGTGATTTAGCAAATACGATAGGAAACCTTGTCAATCGAACTATTGGTATGGCTCATAAATATCGCCAGGGAGCCATCAAAAAAGTGATTTTAAAAGAGCCCTTTGAATTATCTCTTGAAGAGAAAGCAAAAGAAGTTTTACCAAATATTCGAAAATTGATGGATCAACTGAAAGTTGCTGATGCACTTGAAGAAGTGGTTAAACTCGCTCGATTCGCTAATAAGTATATTGATGTTTCTGAACCTTGGGTACTCTTTAAACATGAGGAAAAACAAGAGATATTAGATCATGTTTTATATCATTTACTCGAGACCATTCGATTTATTGCTGTTACCCTTCAACCTTTTATTCCTCAAACCGCAGTTAAGATTGCTAAGCAAATTGGTGTTAACGATTTATCATTTGATACACTCCATACATTTGGTGTCTATGAAGCCCAAACATTAGGAAAAGCTGAAGTCTTATTTGAGCGTTATGATTTACCTAAAAAACTTGCAGAAATCTTAGAGGAAGAACATGAATAAACTACGTTCTTGGATGCACTCAGAATCCTATGTGAACAAAGTTAAACCTGAAATAGAACGCTTGTTAGCTGTTGTCATTTTCACGATTATTTATGGTATTGGTGTTTCATGGTTCCTTGAAGCTTCTGTTGTACCATTATATACTGGAGGTATTCCTGGTATTGGCCAGCTAGTACGTGATGCAGCTTATGTATGGTTTGACTATACATTAAAAGATGATTTCTTGGGTATCTTTGTGATTGTGATGAATATACCCATACTCATATTAGGTTGGTTTGGTGTGTCACATCGGTTCACAATTCATAGCATTATCTCTGTCATTCTTCAAGCATTGATTATTGGTTGGTTACCTAAAGTTAATTTCGGTTTAGACAGTGTAGAACATGCTTTAGCAGCTTCAGTATTAGGTGGACTACTCATTGGAATAGGGGCCGGTGGAGCGCTAAAATACGGAACATCAACAGGTGGACTTGATATTGTCGCTCAATACTTCTCGTTCAAAAAAGGAAAGACAGTTGGGTTTATTTCTATGGCGATGAATGTGACCATAGCTATCTTAGGAGGATTCATAGTTGGTGGTAAAGAAACACCACAAGGCGCAATTATTACCGGTGGAGTGATTGCATCATACACAATTATTCGAATCATTATTTCAACCATTATGACTGATAAAATTCATACAGCATATCAGTATTTATCAGTGGATATTGTCACAGCAGTACCTCAACAACTTGTTGATGAAATCTTAGTAAAGGTGTATCGCGGTGTAACATTAATGAAGGTTGAAGGTGCCTACTCACATCATGAAAAAACAATGATCTTTGTAGTAATCTCAGCATATGAACTACACACGCTCGTTAGACTCGTCAAACAGGTTGATCCACAAGCATTTATTGTCACCAGACCTGTTAAAAATGTTTTTGGTAATTTTAAACGAAAAACGATTGCTTAAAAGGCAGCTTAAGTGCTGTCTTTTTCTTTTAAAACGCATTCATATAACTTTTTCTAATAAGGGGTTTACAATCGATTTTTCTTTTGCTAAAATGAAATAGTATTCAATGTATCGTATAATCGACCTGATGTGGAGGTCAAGTTTCTACCGTGATTCCGTAAAAATCGCGACTACGATATGAAAACAGTCCTTTTTTATGTTTTCATATGTAGAAACCGCATGTAACAACTGTGGTTTTTTTATTTTTTGAAAAAAATACATGTGAATACAAAAAAAATACAAAAGGAGATTTAAAAGCAGTGGAAAAGATTAAAAAGTTTTTCAAGATTGAAGAAAGAGGAAGCTCCATTGGTATTGAATTACTTGGTGGACTTGTAACCTTCTTAGCAATGGTTTACATTTTACCAGTCAATGCTGGAATGCTTTCTATTACAGGAATGAGCTTAGGTGGTGTATTTGCAGCAACAGCGATTGCAGCAGCTTTTGCAACCATATTGATGGGGCTCGTTGGTAAAGTACCTATTGCTCTTGCTTCAGGCATGGGTGTGAATGCGTTCTTTACATATACCGTTGCAGGTACTCTTGGATTTTCATGGCAAGAAGGTTTAGCAGCAGTCCTTATCAGTGGTGTACTCTTTGTAATCGTATCATTAACTGGTCTTCGCCAAATCGTCATTAACGCAATTCCTAAGAGCTTAAAACTTGCGATCGGTGCAGGTATTGGATTCTTTATTGCATTCATCGGTTTAAAGAATGCGGGAATCATTATTGCTGATCCAGCAACTTTTGTACGTTTAGGTGACTTTAGTAATCCTACGGTACTACTCGGCTTATTTGGTGTTATGCTTGTTTTAGTTTTATTTGCTGTTAACAATAGAATTTCGAAATACGCAATCATTATTGCTATCGCTGGAACTGGAGTATTAGGCGCACTGATTGGACTAATCTTCCCAAGTTTAGCAAACGCTATGCCAGCATTTGGTGGAACAACAGCAGGTTCAATTAGCGATGTCGGTGGATTGTTTGGTAAAGCATTTACTGCTATTCCTTCATTATTATCTAATCCTTTAGCTTATGCAGTCATTTTCACTTTCTTATTTATTGACTTCTTTGATACAGCTGGAACACTTGTTGCAGTTGGTCATGAAGCTGGTCTACTTGATGAAAATGGACAACTTAAGGGATCTAATAAAGCATTATTAGTTGATGCAGTTGGTACAGTTGCAGGTGCAATCGTTGGGACTTCAACAGTTACCTCATATATTGAATCAACAACAGGTATTAAATCAGGAGCTAGAACTGGTTTAGCATCGGTGTTTACAGGAGTTTTATTCCTAGTTGCCCTATTATTCTTCCCACTATTCTCAATTGTTAGTGGTATTTTCTCAGGTAATTATGATGTTTACGGTGATCCTATTTTATACTCACCAGTCACTGCAATGGCACTTGTCTTTGTTGGTATCTTAATGGTACGCCCAGTTAAAGATATTGAATGGAATGATCCAATCGTATCAGCAAGTTCATTTATTACGATTCTTGTGATGATATTAAGTTTCTCAATTTCTGAAGGTATTGCATTTGGATTTATCAGCTATGCGCTTATGATGGCAGTTTCAAAGAGAAGAAAAGAAGTCAGTCCCGTTGTTTATATTCTTGGTGCATTATTCGTTATTAATCTTATTATTTACTATAACGGTATGTATTCATATCCATTCTGGCCATAATAGATTGAGATTAAACATAAAACCCTGTTGAGCTCCAACAGGGTTTTTATATGCTTATTAAATTTTAGAAACAGTATGTCATATCACTCTAACTTATTTATGAGTTAATCGCTCAAGAAGATTGATTCCTTGATTGAGCAAAATACCTACGATTGCTGCTAAACTCATACCTGATAAAGCTGTTGTTGTGGTGATGTTAAATATTGCACCACCTAAACCAATCACCAGCATTGTTGAAACGATAACAAGGTTTTTCATATTACCTAAATCAGTGCGATTTTTAACTAATACTTTGACACCATTTGCTGAAATCAAACCATATAAAACAATGGTCATACCACCAATAACTGCCCAAGGAATACTATTGATGAAAGCTTGTATCCATCCAAAGAAACCAAGTAGAATTGCGAAACATGCAGCAAGACCTGTCACCCAAACTGATCCTACTTTAGTAATTGCAATAACACCAGTGTTTTCACCATATGTTGTATTAGCAGGACCTCCAATTGCAGCAGATACGAATGTCGCAATACCATCTCCAAGAAGTGTCTTATCTAATCCAGGATCTTTAATGAAGTCATTTCCAGTGATTTCCCCTAAAACCACATGATCTCCAATATGCTCTGCAATGGTCACAAATGCAATAGGTGCAAACATTAAGACTGCAGAGAAATCAAGGGCATATGAACCCAAGAATGTGAAGTTTGGTATTTGCAATATGGAGTAACCAACAAAGACTGATGTGATATCTACAACACCTAAGATAACTGCGAAGAAGTAACCAATAAATATCGAAACTAGGAATGGAACAATTTTTAAGAATCCTTTAGCTAAAATTGAAAGTAAGACAACACTTAAGAACGTAATAATAGCAACTAAAGGTATTTTCCAACCATCTGATTGTACTTGTGAAAAACTTCCGTTTTGATATTCATAAACATATGTGCTAACATTTAAGTTATTGTTTTCTGGTAATCTTGGATCACTCGAATAAGCAAGTACACGATCACCATTTTGGAATGTTCCACTAAAACTACCAGATAAGACATCATAATCCAGTGTATTTCCGTCCATAAAGAAGAGGATTCCAGTTGTTCCACTTGGAGCTGTCGTCTTATATTCAACGTCTTTTAATAAAACAGGTGTATAGTAACTGTCATTTTGTCCACTCAATCCAGATGAACTGATTGCAACAGGTGCTAATGATAAACCAATAATGATAATCATTGGTCCAATCACCACAGGTGGCAATAATTTCTTTAACCATTCACTACCCACGAATTTAATAATCATAGCAATCCCTACATAGATTAAACCGACAACCATTAATCCTAAGTAAGCTGTTTTAGCTCCTGCTGTTGATAATACGGCTGCACTTATTGCAGGGATATATGCGAAGCTGCTTCCTAAGTATACAGGTACTTTTGCTTTAGTAAAGAAAATATAAATTAAAGTACCAATACCACTTGCGACTAAAGCGACCCCAACATCTAAACCTGTAAGAAGTGGAACTAATACGGTTGCACCAAACATTGCAAATACATGTTGTAGTGCTAAAACAATCCATCTACCTATACTTTTAGGTTTTTCACTAATCCCTACAATTAAACCATTTTCATTCATACGAACTCTCCTTTTATGATTTTTTTGTGTAAGGCCTTTTCACAAAAAAAAGACACCAGTGGTGTCCTTTAAATTGTCAGGTATGGTGATTATGGATACCTTGATGTGCTCACGGGCACAACTTAAAGGACCTTTACTGCTAGTAGTATATCATGATTTTTTTTAATTTCAACCCTAAAAAAAACAAAAAAATGATATGATAAACATGGTGATAATATGAAAGAGATTATGAATCAAGAACAAATCTCAAGAACCCTTAAGCGTATGACTCATGAAATCATTGAACGTAATCAGGATCTAAAAGATGTTGTTCTGGTAGGTATTTTAAAAAAAGGATTTCCAATTGCGAGTATTTTAAAAGAAAATTTAAAACGATTTGCTGATATTGATATTCCTGTTTATGCGATCGATATCACAAATTATCGAGATGATATTAAATCAAATTTAAAAATCGACACACTTAAACTTGATGTTGAAAATAAAATAGTCATTTTGGTTGATGATGTTTTATATACAGGGCGTTCAGTTCGTGCAGCTATGGATGCGTTATCTGATCATGGTAGACCACAACAAGTTCAGCTTGCTATCTTAATTGATCGAGGACACAGGGAATTACCTATTCGTGCTGATTATATTGGGAAAAATATTCCCACGAGTAGGCATGAAAAAGTGGTCGTTGACATTCAAAAACATGTAATAATCATTGATGAGCAAAAGTAATCTTTGCTCTTTTCTTTTCTTTAGAAACAGGATAAAAATTTCATATTGAATCCATCACGAAATAGTTGACAATTATCATTTAATATAGTAATATGACATAGGTACATATAGTTTAATCCACTTTTTAGCCCTTATTTCATAAAATAAGAATATAAGGAGAATCAGAATGAAATCATTTATGGCAAACGCACAAACCATCACTCGTAAATGGTATGTCGTAGACGCAGAAGGAAAGACGCTTGGTCGTCTAGCAACTGAGGTTGCAACCGTGTTAAAAGGTAAACATAAACCAACCTACACTCCTCATGTAGATAATGGAGATTATGTCATCGTTGTTAACGCAGAAAAAATTGAATTAACTGGTAAGAAATGGGACAAGAAAATGTATTACAGTCACTCTGGATACAGCGGAGGTCTCAAGACAACAGCAGCTAAAGATGTTATGGCTAAATTCCCAACTCGTATGGTCGAAAAAGCAATTGTTGGTATGTTGCCACATACTCGTTTAGGTGAACAAATGGCAAAGAAACTCTTTGTCTATGCAGGTCCTGAACATAAGCATATTGCTCAACAACCAGAGAAATTGGAGGTATAAGACATGGCAAAAGAAAAAGTACAATATCTAGGAACTGGACGCCGCAAGAGTTCTGTTGCTCGCGTTATCCTAACCAACGGTAAAGGCGCATTCATTATTAATGGTCGTACCTTTGAAGACTACATTCCATCTGCAGCAACTCGTTTAGACGTTGTTCAGCCTTTAGCTTTAACAGAATCAGAAGGCAAATATGATATTTCTGTTAATGTATATGGTGGAGGAATTTCAGGACAAGCAGGAGCAATCCGTTTAGGTATTACTCGTGCATTAATGGAAGTTAATCCAGACTTACGTCAAACACTCAAACCAGCAGGTCTCGTTACTCGCGATCCACGTTCTAAGGAACGTAAAAAGTATGGTTTAAAGAAAGCAAGAAAAGCATCACAATTCTCAAAACGTTAATGTGTTGGGACCCATTTGGGTCCCTTTCTTTTTTTGTGTTATAATGTTATTGAATTTCGTAAGAGGTGTGTATGAGACTTAATGTTAAAAACACGATTTATATTGGACTCATCTTTTTCATTATTTCATTATTTTGGCAATCATATGATTTACTCATCGCTCGGACACTTATTGATAAGTTTGGATTAAATCAAACATGGTCAGGGGTTGTTATGGCATTCGATAACATTATGGCAGTTATTTTACTTCCTCTTTTTGGTGCTTTATCCGATAAAAGTAATTCAAAAAAAGGAAGAAGAACACCTTATATTATTGTGGGTACAGTGGTTGCCGCTTTTGCATTCATGGCGTTATCATATACCGATTACAAACAAACCATAAAAATCAGTCAAACAGACATCATTGAATTGCATTATGATGTTGCTTTTAATCCTGATGCGGATACTAGAAATCCAGCTCATTGGGAGATGGTTGTTACCATCATGGAAGATGAAAGAGTTCAAGCTCAAATGTCTGGTGACATCAGTCTATCCAAATTTAGAATATGGGAAGAAGAGATTAAAGAACCGATGACATCCATTATCGATGATGCAGGGAATGAACTTGATAATCGAGAATTATCTCTCATAAGAGATTTATATTATACCTATTTATCAGAAAGAGCTTGGGAACTCACATCAACAAATACCCTCAATCTCTTTATATTTGGAATCACACTGTTTATAGCACTTGTTGCTATGGCTATATTTAGATCTCCTGCAGTTGCATTAATGCCTGATATCACACTAAAACCACTTAGATCTAAAGCAAATGCAGTTATAGGCTTAATGGGTGCTATTGGAGGGATTTCAGCAGTCTATGTGATTATGCTTTCAGGCTTAAATAAACATGCCTATGATGATCATGTTGCAGTATATATTGCGATTGGTATCATCATGCTTGTCGTTCTCGGTATTTTCTTATGGAAAGTTAACGAACCTAAATTAGTCGAAGAAAAGCTATTGCAAGAAAAAAATTACACAGAACTTTTAAAGGAACAAGAACCTGATTATATTGATCCTAAAATAAACACGTTTAAACGTAGAAAATCACTTTATTTTCTACTAGCAACCATCTTTTTCCTCTTTATGGGATATAATGCGATTATGTCAAAGATTGCAGATTATATGCCTAAAGTTTTAAATTTAAACTTCTTTGATTATCAATTCATCATTGCACAAGTTCTAGTCTTAGTAAGCATAGTTCCCATGGGTATATTATCAACTCATTTAGGCCGTAAAAAAACCGTTTTGATAGGTATTAGTTTACTAACTGTATCGTTTGGCTCTGTTTATTTTATCCCTGAAGGACAACCATGGTTAACAGCAGGTGTTGTCGCAGTCGCAGGTATGGGCTGGTCCATGATTAGCATTAATACATATGTTATGGTTGTTGAACTTGCAAAAGGGCTAGATGTAGGTCGCTACACAGGATATTATTATGCAGCATCCATGACAGCTCAAATCATTACACCGATTTTATCAGGTTATTTTATGGACAATCATGAACTTAAAAGACTCACATTATTTCCATATGCAACTTTCTTTGTTACTATTGCTATCATCACCATGCTGTTTGTCAAACAAGGCGAAGCTAAGATGATAAAGAAAGGTATACTCGAATCATTTCACATAGAGGGAGGAGACTAAATGAAAATACTTATCATCGGATATTCTGGATCAGGAAAATCAACATTTGCAAAACGCTTAAGTTCACATTATCAAATCCCTAAACTACATATTGATACAATCTTTTTCGCACCCAACTGGAAAGATCGTGATAAACAAGTCGTTGAATCCGAAATTCGAGAATTTATGAAACAAGATGATTGGATTATTGATGGAACATATCGTAAACTCGCAACAGAAAGGTATCAACAGTGCGACCAACTTTTTATCTTCAATTTTAACCGCTTTAAATGCCTCTATGGCGCGATATATCGCCGCATCAAATATCATAATCAAAATCGAGATACAATCGCTCCTGGATGCAAAGAAAGACTTAATTTTTCTTTCTTCATGTGGATTCTATTCACAGGTAGAAGAAAAGATTCAAAACAACTCATGAAACGCAACATGGAAGAGTATAAAGATAAAGTTGTTGTCTTTAAAAGCAGAAAACAAATTAATCAGTATTTGAAACGTATCGGATATACGGGATCACTTAAATATGAATAAATTCATATAATCATTGTGAAACCATGTTTTATATCGTATAATATAGAATGCAAGTAAGGATGGGATAATCATGAGTAAAGTTAGAGTAAGATATGCACCAAGTCCAACAGGACTACTTCATATTGGTAATGCACGTAGTGCTTTATTTAATTATTTATTTGCACGTCACTTCGGTGGCGATTTTATTGTTCGAATCGAAGACACGGATGTTGCGCGTAATGTTGCTGGTGGAGAAGCATCTCAGCTTAACTATTTATCCTGGCTAGGATTAGAATGGAACGAATCACCGGATAAAGGTGGTGCTTACGGTCCTTATAGACAACTTGAACGATTACCTATTTATCAAAAATATGCAGAAGAATTGTTAGAAAAAGGATTTGCATATAAAGATTTTAGAGAAAATAGTGATCGATATGCGATTCGATTTAAAGTTCCACAAGATGTTGATTATGTATTTAAAGATATTGTACGAGGCGAATTAAAGTTCAATAGTAAAGACATAGAAGACTGGATTATCATGAAAGATAATGGTATACCTACCTATAACTTTGCAGTTGTGGTAGATGATCATTTAATGGAAATCACACATGTGTTACGTGGTGAAGAACATATCACAAACACACCCAAGCAAATGATGGTTTATCAAGCATTCAATTGGGATATTCCGTTATTTGGGCATATGACTATTATTGTCAACGAACAAAAGAAAAAGCTATCAAAGCGAGATAAAAATGTGATTCAATTTATCTCTGAATATGAACAAATGGGTTATTTACCCGAAGCTATGTTTAACTTTATTACGTTATTGGGGTGGTCACCTACGGATAATCAAGAAATCTTGACTAAAGAAGAGATTATTCAAAAATTTGACCCATCACGCTTATCCAAAGCACCAGCGATGTTTGATAAAGAAAAATTAGCCTATGTTAATTCAAGATACATCAAGCAATTATCAGTTGAAGCTTTAGCTGAACAAGCAAAACCCTTCCTTCTAAAAGCTCACATATCTATTCCATCTGATGATTGGCTAAAACTTCTAGTCGGCATTTTACAAGATCGAATGTCCTACATTGGACAGATTGTTGAGTTGTATCACAGTTTCTTTCATGAAGACTTTGAAATTAACGAAGAAGCATTCCAGTTTTTAGTTGAAAATCAATCTGCTCATGTACTTGAAGCCTTTTATCAAAACCTTGAATCAAGTGATTTTTCTGCAGAGCAAATTGAACCACTGATTAAAAAAACAGGATTAGATACAAACACCAAGGGTAAGCCATTATTTATGTCTTTAAGAATTGCTACTACAGGGGACATGCATGGACCTAGTCTTCCTATATCATTAGCATTATTAGGTAAAGAAATCGTATTTGCACGACTCACACAAACCATTAAAAAATTAAGAGGTGAATTATGAAAAAAATATTTGGCATCTTCTTTATCGCTTTAGCAACCATCCTGCTTGTTGGTTGTAATGATAACTCAAGCAAAGTAAAAGCAACCATCATGGATATGACGATAGAAGTTAAGACGATGTCGTTTACACTTCAAATCGAAGACCCAGAAAATGAGATTACAGGAAATATATCGATACGACTTGTTAATGCAACCACTGGGGCTGATGTGTCTACTAGAACAACAACTAAAGATGCAATGGTTGAGCAAAAACAAACATTTGATTACGTAGGACTTGTTCCTTCTAACAATTATACACTGACGATATCAGCTGTTGTCGGACGTAAATCGGTATTACTAAAAAGTGAACCATTTACAACAAAAGCTGAAGATAACATCATTTCTTCAGTTCCCCAGTTTTTAGCAATTGCAAATAACCGTACAGGAAATTATGAACTTGCAAATGATTTAGATTTTACAGGTATTGAGTTCAACCCTCTATTCTTAACAGCAACCAATGGTTTTGCTGGAACATTTGATGGTAAAGGCTTTGAACTAAAAAACATTACGTTTAAAACGATTGATTCCTATACAGGTCTATTTGGAAATGTGTCGACAGGGAAAATTATGAACGTGACATTGAGAAATGTTAACATAGGTACAGAAAATGCACCACTTACCATTAATAAAGCAGCACGTATTGGTTTATTATCAGGTTATATATCATCAGCTACAGCAGAAGTAAGAAATATCCAAGTGATTGATTCTCATATTTATGTGAGTTCATCATCAACGATCAATCTTTATGTCGGTGGTCTAGTGGGTGAAAACGTATTAGGACACATTGAAGATATCAAGATGGACAATGTCAACGTGAATGTAAGAAGTACATCTATTGGGAATGTTAAAATTGGTGGTGTTATCGGATTTATGTCGGATACATCGAGCTTTTCTCGTCCCAAGTTGGTCAATGTTGAATCAGATACAAATGTATCGTTCACATTGGCAAATATTCGTACAGTCGACAAATCACTAAGTTATATGATTGGTGGTGTCATTGGTGATAATAACGCACAATTTGTCAATTATTCAGTAGAAAATATTTTTAACTCAGGAAATGTTACGGTTGATTTAGATTTTGGTACACAATCAGGAGTTAGCTCACTCAGTTATACAGTCAATGTGGGTGGACTCATAGGTAGAACTTATAGCAATATGAAATCAGGTATCTTCGCAGGATCTATTGATGTTTCACATGAAGCTAATGCGAATGAAGAAAGTATTTCGAAGACATTTAATGTGGGTGGACTCATTGGAACATACATTGTTGAGAACTCACAAAGAACAAGTAATGAACTGCTCCGTTTAGGCGATAATCAATCGATTGATATAAACCTCATTGGTGATGCAGTGCTTCGTGTTTCTCACACCATCGCATCTAAAAATCAAGCATCCATCGTTACATCACATCATTTTGGTGATCTAGTAACAATGGTAAATGATGAATCTAGAGCAGATCAGGATTTATCAAGCATCATTCTTTCGTTAGATGATTACTTCATATCTGAATGGCTTGAAGAAGTTTATCTGAATTTTATCAATTAATCATTAATAAATGAAAAGTGGACATCTCGTGTCCACTTTATGCTTTCATAAGCTTAATGTAAGTGAGTATCTTATCATCAAATAATTCTATAATTCTAGCCCCCTTATCAAATCCTGGAGCACCATATTCATAGTACCCACTCACTCTTCCATATGCAAGTAAAATTCCATTTTTTTCAAACTGATAGTCATTATAATGATCATGCCCACAAAAGATAGCTTTCGTGCTACCAAGACTTTTGATGTTTTCAAAAAATGTATTTCTAACAGGAGGTGTGCTAGGTCCTTCAAGAAATAAACCTTGATAAGAAGAATGACTTTGATCGACATCACGATATTCATGAATCGGAATATGTAAAAATAAAACACTTGGAATTACACGATTATATGTATATGTGTAATAACGGATCAGATGTCGATACCAATCAATTTGGTGATCATTAATCTCGCTATAGCCCCATTCTTTTTGACCGTTTATATAATAAAACTGATCTATATGTGAATCAAGAGAGATGATGAGATATTCTAAGTGACCACAGGCATCTAAAACCTCAATATGCATATTTGAATAACCTATTTTTTTAGGACAAGATTTAAACAAAAGGTTTTTGGAAGAAGACATCACTTGATTGATAGATTCATGCGTGACTCCATGCTCGGTATCATGATTACCAAAAACATAGCTATACTTAATCCCGTATTGATCAGTAAATAGACTTAAATCTTTATAAAGCTTTAAACTATGAAGAGACATGGTTTGATCACCTGTATAGATAATGAAATCAGGTGAACATTGTTTTATCATGTGATGAATCAATCGAAATGTTTGATGATCCTTTTCATCATTCATAAGATGCAAATCGGTAAGTTGTAATATCTTAAAAGGTTTATCATTTTTTACTGTTAATTGAAGTGGAGAATCAAAGCGATTTAAATGATAAAGAACATCATTATAAGACTGAAAAGTATAGTCAAAGAATGTATCTATATAGCGCTTTGATTTTTTCCGCGCCATTAATCCCGTTTGAATAGATGCCTTTTGCCCTGTCAATCCATCTGATGTTTGGTCACCAATATAAAGTAAGGCTTTAGGATTAACTTTTAGAAAATCCAAAATCTTAATCAACCCCTCAATATGGGGTTTTGGATGATCTACATCATCGCTAGTGATGATGATATCAAAACATTCAAAAATATGCATCGTTTTGAGTTCATCATATGCGATATTTTTCATTTCAGAAGTAAGTAATCCTAATAAATAACCCTTCTTTTTAAGATGAGACAAAAACGTTTTTGTTCCTGGGAAAAGTTTTATATGATGTTTATATTGATGAAACAACTTTTCAATCTCCGTCAATAAATCATCAATAGGTCTTTCATATAATTTTAGTAATATTTCTTTGTATGACTTAGATAATAAGTCATCTTTTTCAATGGTCTCTAAACGTATACAAGGTGGATACTTTTGTGTGATATCTTTATAAATGTTTAAAACCATTTCATCACTATTTAAGAGCGTACCATCCATATCAAATACAATTGCTTTATACATGTTGCACCTCAAATCAATATTTAATTCTATTATACGAATTAAGTCTTTGTTTGATACATGTTATAATATCGATAAGGTGATTTTATGAAAATTTCAAAAACTCGGTTTATCAACTACATACGATGTAATCGATACCCAGCACTTGATGAAATCCATCGAGATAAGCAAAAGGCTGTCGTATCTTTTACCGATGATCCAGAACTTGAAGATTTGATGGGTGAAGAAAATAGAGAAAAAGTTTCTTTTTTAATCGATGACATGTTCGATGAAGAAGATGAAGATTTATTACAAAAAGATGATCCTCAAATGGAGACTATGTTACCTTATTACAATCAAATCGAAATTGAAAGTGGGAAATCCATTAAAAAAAGATTTCAAGGAGAAGTTATCTATTCACTGGACACCTACCAGCAAAAACGATTTGAATATCTCGAAGAAGGATTTCGATTTTACTGTTTTCTTGATGGTTATCAAGAAGATAAAGATTATATACGAATCTTTGAAGTAAAAGCAACCACCTCCAAAAAATTTATGGAAATGACATTTAAAAATAATGAAGGTGAGAAACAAACCATCTTTGAACGATCGACTCAAGGCATATTGATGCTAAGAGAAGATATTGGAGAACATGTCAATGATGATTATTATAAGAAGGTTGAACGTCTAAAAAATCGTTTAACCAAAGAAGGTCGCTATATCTATGACATTAGTTATCAACGCTATGTCCTAGAGAAAGCAATGAAAAACGTTCGAAAAAATGTCAAATATTACTTAGTTGTTTTAAACTCTAATTATATCCATTCTGGAGACGTTGATAATGATAAGAATCCGATTTATGGTGATGATTTAGTTGTTTTAATTGATGTAACATCATTAACAGAAAAAATGATGCTTATCATTAACTCAGATGTTCAAACAGTGATTCAGAGATTAAATACCATGAATGCAAACCCTGTATCATTAGGTATTCATTGTCAGCGAAAAGATACAAGACAATGTATCTTTTACCCAATATGTTATAAACATATACCAAAGGAGAACAGTATCTTTACTTACTTAAATGGACATCATGGCTTTAAAGATGAAAACAACATCAAACATGAGCGATTTGATTTGCTTAATGAAGGCTATGTGAATGCAACAGACATCCCTGAAATATGGCTCAACAGGGCGGATAATGTCATACAGAGAAAAGTCATGATAACAGATGAACCCTTCATAGCTAAACAAAAGATTCAAGATGGCATTCAAACATTAAATTACCCGATTTATCATCTTGACTTTGAAACGTTTCCCTGTCCATTACCAAGGTTCAAAGGGGAAAAACCATATAGTCAATCCTTATTTCAGTACTCTATACATATTGAGCATGCTCCCGGTGTATGTGATAAAGATAAAGACAATTATGGGTTTATTGCAACCAAACATATTGATTTAAGAAGAGAACTTGTTGAATCCATGCTAGATGTGATCAAACCTGATGGTGGATCTATTATGGTGTATAATCAATCTTTTGAACAAACAAGACTTAAAGAAATGGCGGAACTTTTCCCTGAACATCGTGCTCGGTTATATGATATGATCGATCGACTATTTGATTTAATGCACTTGCTTAAAGGTAATCAACGCCTATATAAATATTTGGGCTACGACGAGGAAGAAGCAAAAGGCATCAATTATTATCACAATAAGCTAAATGGTTCGTATTCAATCAAAAAGGTTTTACCTGTTTTTTCACCACTAACTTATGATAATCTTGGAATCAAAAATGGAACGGAAGCACTTGTGTGTTATGCAAGATTTCCAATCATGGATGAGAAGACATTTCAAGAAAAATATCAAGAGCTCTATGAATACTGCAAACAAGATACTTGGGCTATGGTCGAAATCCTTAATCAACTAAGACATTTATAGACTACAAACCACGTAAAAATGCGTGGTTTTTTGTTTTACTGTGCGTTTTTAATTCATATCATTTTCCATCGTAATTTCTTGTTATTTTCTTTGTTTTCTACTATAATAAAACAAAGAGGAGGCTTTTATGCTGAAACTTTATAACACACTCACTCAATCAATTGAAAACTTCGAACCCATCAAACCAAATCAAGTATCGATGTACGTTTGTGGCCCTACTGTATATGGTGATATTCATCTAGGAAATGCTAGACCTGTCATCTTTTTTGACGTTTTAAAACGTTATCTAACTTTTTTAGGTTACGATGTTTTATACGTCTCAAACATTACAGATGTTGATGACAAAATCATCGATAAAGCGAAAGAATTACAAATCAAAGAAGAACTTTTAACAGAAATCTATACTAAAGCATTTATGGATATGACGATTGCTTTAGGTAGTGAATTACCAGATGAAATGCCAAAAGCAACCTCATTTATTAGACATATGATTAAGTATATTGAGGATTTAATTGAATCTGGTCATGCATATGCAAAGCCCAGTGGCGTATATTTCCGCGTTTCTTCAGTGAAAGATTATGGTGCTTTAAGCAAACAAAATATTGATGAACTAAGTCAAGGTGTACGTATTGTCCTTGATGAAGATAAAGAAGACCCACGTGATTTTTCGATATGGAAAAATACAGAAGATGGGCTTCATTTTGATTCTCCATGGGGAAAAGGAAGACCAGGATGGCACACTGAATGTGCCGTTATGAACCATGAAATATTTGGTGGTGAAATTGATATTCACGGTGGAGGAGCAGATTTAAAATTTCCTCATCATGAAAATGAAATGGCGCAAACCATTGTTCATGATCATCACCATTTAGCACGTTTTTGGATGCACGTAGGTCGACTTGACGTAGATAACATTAAAATGAGCAAATCCTTAGGGAACATCAAATGGGTTAAAGAGATTATAGAAGAAGTTGATCCACTTTCTTTCAGACTTTTAATTGTTGGGCACCATTATCGCCAGCCGATTCATTATAGTGATGAGTTAATGTCTCAATTTGTTAAAGAATATGATAAAATTAAACGTGCCCTTAAAAAAGCATTTTTAGAAATATCTTTAGCGAAAATGGGACCTTCAATGCATCATCACGATTATATTGACCAATTTAAATCATTGATGAATGATGATATCAATATACCCAACGTGATGACACTTGTTTATGAACTCATCAAAGAACTTAATAAAGAGAAAGATGTTGCTCGGATTGGCTCATTGTATGAAACCATTCGTATTATCTTAGAGATTTTGGGTATCATGCCTACATTTGAAATTGAAGATGAAACGCTCATTTTATATCGTAATTGGGCAGAAGCAAGACACAATAAAGATTATGACCGCGCAGATGTATTACGCAAACAACTCACAGAACAGGGATGGATATAAATTGAACGGATTAGCTCTTGCCTATATCGGAGATGCTTACTATGAATTATCCATTCGTAAGTATTTGATTGAACAAAAATTAACGAATGTCAATGATTTACATAAAAAAGCGATTAAATTTACATCGGGACAAGCCCAAGCTTCGATCATGACTTATTTCATGGAACAATCACTTGTTTCAGAAGATGAAATGGATTTATTTAAAAGAGGTCGAAATGCTAGTGGACCTGGTCGAAAAAATATTGACGCTAAAACATATCATCTAGCAACAGGGTTTGAATCATTAATAGGTTATTTATATCTAAATCAACAAGTAAGAGCGGATGAATTGATTCATCTTGCAATATCTTATATAACGAAAGGAGATTTCAATGGAAAAAACAGTGTCTAAAAAAGTAAATAACAATGATACACAAGACCTTAATAACCTTTTAGACGATGATACAGCTCAAACTGAAATCTCTAAAGTAAAAAAACAAAAAGGGCCTAAAACGATTATTAAAGAAGAATTGATTACCATGAAAGGTGATCCTTTAGGGTTGCACGTTCCGCTTGATGATGAGCCTAAAGAATCTCTAAACGTAAGAGGTAAAGTTAAAAGTAAAGATGAAATTGTTGTAGAAAGATATAATCCTGAAGTGATGGTGGGTTTAACCACTGATGAAGTCGAACTTCGTCAAATGGCAGGACTTGCTAATATTACCGATACGGGGAGTAGTAAAAGCATTCCCAATATTATCACATCAAACATTTTCACCTTTTTTAACTTCTTAAACTTTGGTATTGCGATTTGGCTTATTTCAGTTAGCGCTAAAATTACCAACATGGCCTTTATGGGTGTTATTACTGCAAATATCACCATTGGTATTATTCAAGAAATTCGTGCAAAGAAAACCATTGATAAACTTTCTCTTCTTTCAGCACCAACAGCAATTGTAAGACGAGATAATGATGAATTTGAAATTGCTATTCATGATGTTGTAATCGATGATATTCTACACTTAAGCTCTGGAAAACAAATCCCAGCAGATGCTGTTGTAAGAGATGGAATCATCGAAGTCAATGAATCTCTTTTAACAGGTGAATCGGACCCCATTGTCAAACGAAAAGGGGATACACTTTATTCAGGTTCATTCGTGGTTTCTGGTAATTGTTACGCACAAGCAACAGCTGTAGGTAAAGATATCTACATTCAAAAGTTAACGAGTCAAGCAAAGAAGTATAAAAAACCTGAATCTGATTTACTTGGTTCATTGAAGATTATTATTCGAACAGTCGGAGCACTTATTTTACCATTAGCAGGTATTTTATTTTACTTGATGTGGTCATCAGTCAATTGGGATCCAGCATTAACCTTAGGTCAAAGATTAATGAGTGAAGAGTATTCACTGATTGTAAGACAAACAGCTGGAGCAATGATTGGTATGATTCCTTCAGGACTTTTCTTGTTAACATCGATGGCTCTCGCAGTTGGTGTTATTCGTCTTGCTCAAAACAATACACTTGTTCAAGAATTATATTGTATTGAAATGCTCGCTCGTGTTGATACACTTTGTTTAGATAAAACAGGAACTATAACAGATGGTACAATGACTGTTAAAAGTATTATTGAATATAAAAATGAAACAGGATTACCACTGAAAAATATTATTTCCGCCATGCTTAATGCTCAAAACGATTCCAATTTAACATCAGATGCACTTGCTGAACGGTTTGGGACAGCTAAACGTATTAGACATAAGAATTTAATCCCTTTTTCAAGTTCAAGAAAATATAGTGCTGTTCAATTCGAACGTTATGGTACGTTTGTTTTAGGAGCACCTGAGTTTGTTATTAAAGAAAATTTCCAAAAAATTGAACGTGAAGTTGAAAAACAATCAAGTGATGGCTATCGTGTGCTAGTGGTTGCTTATTCTGATGGTGATATTGTTGAACATAAAGTCACTGGTAAAGTTGAACCACTTGCCCTCATCATGATTGAAGATACCATTCGACCAGATGCGATTGATACCATTGAGTATTTTGAATCACACAACGTGGAGATTAAAGTTATATCTGGTGATAATCCTGCAACGGTTGCTCGAATTTCTCAAAGAGCTGGTATTGCTAATGCCGATAAATTTATCTCACTTGAAGGTGTTCAAGATAAAGAAGTTGTTCGAGCAGCTTCAAGATACACCGTTTTTGGACGAGTATCACCAAGTCAAAAGAAATTGCTGATTGAATCACTTAAAAATAACGGTCGTACGGTTGCAATGACTGGCGATGGTGTAAATGATATTCTCGCTTTAAAAGAAGCAGACACATCAATTGCGATGGCATCAGGTTCAGAAGCTGCCCGTAATGTATCGCATCTTGTATTGCTAGACTCTAATTTCTCTTCAATGCCTAAAGTCGTATCTGAAGGTAGACGTGTGATTAATAACGTTCAACGTGTATCCACATTATTCTTAACAAAAACGATTTTCTCATTCTTACTTGCTATAACAGCAATCATTCGAAGAGGATATTACCCCATTCAACCAAGTCAACTTGTATTAATTGACTACTTAGTTATTGGTATTCCATCTTTCTTCTTAGCGTTAGAACCTAATAACAAACAGGTTAAAGGTAAATTCCTTGGTAATATCATCAAAGCTGCTTTACCTGGCGCGATTGTGGTCATGATTAACAGTTTAATCATTTTTGGATTTGAACGAACATTACAAATGGATACAGTAGTTGCTTCAACACTGATTGTTATATCAGCAACCACCGTATCATTAACCGTTCTATTTAGAGTATCAACACCATTTAATAAGATGAGAAGAACCTTATTCTTTATTATGGTGATTGCATTCTTTATGCTTGTTATCTTTGTTCCACACTTCTTTGATTTCGCACCATTCTATGCACAAGATTATAATGAATTAAATCCACTATCGGTCCCACAAATCTTGCTACTGATCGTTTTAGCTCAAGCAACCTTCCCACTCATGTACATTTTGTCAAATTTATATGGTTGGACGAAAACATTCATACGTACGATTTTAAACAAACTTGCAGATATGCAATAAAAAGAGGACACGTTATGTCCTCTTTTTTTCAAAACGATTTTCGATTTTAATGAAACACTTATTTATAATGAGGCCGGAGGGATAAATCATGATTGTATATGGAAAAAATGTTATAAGAGAGGCCATTTTCGCAAAAAGAGAAATTTATAAATTATATGTGGATGACAAGTGGTCAGATCATCATTTTTTAGAATTCTTAAAGGACAAGAATATTCGCTATCAAGTTAAGCCCAAAGGTGAATTGAACAGTTTAACACAAAACGCTGTTCATCAAGGAATTGTTGCAGATGTTAAACCCTATGCGTATGTTGAACTTGATGATGTCATTGATACATCTAAAAGACAACGCTTTATCATCTTAGATGGTATCGAAGATCCACATAATTTAGGAGCAATCTTAAGAACAGCAGAAGCGACGAAATTGGACGCGATTATTGTATCCAAAAAAGGACAAGTTCCCCTAAATGCAACCGTTGCTAAAGTGTCATCAGGAGCAATTGAGCACGTTCCTGTCGTCTTAGTATCTAACACAAACCAAGCGATTTTAACCTTAAAAAAACATCACATTTGGGTGATTGGTACAGATGGAGCAACCACAAAGACTTATGATGAGATTCCTAAGGATCAATCGGTTGCTGTTATCTTAGGTAATGAAGGTGAAGGTATTCGTCCACTTGTAAAACAAAATTGCGATTTCCTAGTTAAAATTCCTATGTATGGAAAAATTAACTCGCTTAACGTCAGTGTTGCAGCTGCGCTTATGATGTATCAGATGATTTAATATGTATTTAGTGATGAATGATTATGAACTGATTTATCTTATCCGAACTGAACAAGATGAGATTGCACTTTCATTTATGTTCAAGAAGTATCATAAATTCATCTGGAAGCATATTCATTTACTTAATATTCAAGAAAAAGAACATGATGATTTTCACCAAGAAGGATTATTGATGTTACATAAAGCGATTTTAACTTTTGATGAAAATCGCGGGAAAAGCTTTACGAAATACTTCGAACTCATTTTAAAAAGACAGTTTTACCAATGTATCCATAAAATACCTAAGTATTTACTTTTTGATCACACCAATTTTTGTACAGCCGTCACTTATATTGAAGAAGAACCTATTGAAATGACATTTACATCGGAATTAGAACAAAAAATATACACATGTTATTTCGTTCAAGGGATGAGTGTTCAACAAATTTTTGATACATATGCCTATACAAAAAAACAGATTTACAATTCTATTTTTAGGATTAAAGAAAAATATAAAATGATGGTATAATGAATTAGATAGTTGACTAAGTCATGGTTAAGTGTTAAAATACACTTGCTAATGACCACAAAAGGTGGTTTTTTAATGCGCGAAAAGATTATACTCATATGTTCGGAATGTTTAAGCAGAAACTACACGATGACAAAAAACAAGCAGACACAAAAAGAACGGATTGAAACGCAAAAGTTTTGTCCGAAATGCAACAAACATACCCTGCATAAGGAAAGCAAATAGGAGGCTTTTTATGGCAATCAAACAAAAACAAGTTGAACAAAAAAGTAAATTACTCGAAGTTTTAACAACCGAGTATAAATGGGAAAATTTACTTTTAGGCGTGCTTGCTACCATTTCTGGAGCACTCGCATTAATGATTATTACAGGAAGTACAGTATTAAGTATTCGTGAAAACTTTCCAGTTCTTGGACAAGGTAATAATGGTTTAATTTTTGCATGGGTTTTATTTGCCATTTCAGTCTTTGGCTTAATCCTAGTCATTTACCCATTCTTTTTACCAGCATTCCCAGAACTTAAAAAAATTACTTGGCCAACATGGCCTAAATTCTTGGATCACGCTGTAAGAACAATGATTTTCTTATTCTTCTTAACAGGCGTCATCTTACTTTTCAATTTATTTATTAAGTATGTCTTAGGTGGACTTCTATGAGTCAAAAAGTGAGATGGTACATTATTCAAACCTATTCAGGTTATGAAAATGCCGTCAAACTGGACTTAGAAAGACGCGTTGAAAGTATGGGAATGTCAGACTTTATTTATCGAGTTATCGTTCCTGAAGAGACCGTCATAGAAAAGAAAGCTGACGGCAAAGAAAAAGAAAAAGTAAAACAATTGTTTCCAGGATATGTTTTCGTTGAAATGATGGTTACCGATGAGTCATGGTTCGTTGTGAGAAACACACCACGTGTAACAGGATTCTTAGGTTCTTCAGGTGGAGGTACAAAACCAGTACCACTTGCACCAGATGAAATTAACCAAATTTTACTCAAAGTCGGAATTATGAGTAAACCAACTTATGATCATTTGATAGGTAAAATGGTTGAAATTATTGAAGGCGCAATGAAAGGTATGAAAGGCAAGGTTGTCGATGTAGATAATGACCAAGAAAAAGTGGTTGTTGAAATCGATATGTTCGGACGTGCTGTTCCCTCTGACTATAAAGTGACAGAAGTAAAAGAAATTTAAAAAGGCCGCTGGCCTTTATTTTTTTAAACAATATGTATATAAATCGTTTGTTTAAGTGGGTCTTCAATTGACGGACCATATTGTTCATTCAGTATAGGAATATGGCTTTTCTCTAATCTTCTTATAAATGATAAATATTCCCCCTTAGGGATATTTAAAACATATCCCTTTAAACCAACTTGGTTTCTCTCACATAATGGTGCTCCTGCATTCCAAGTGTTTAGTCCGAGGTGATGATGATATCCTTGATCAGATGCAAACAATGCTGAACCACCATATAAGAGTGTTTCTTCAAATCCTAAGGTATCCACATAAAAAGATTTAGCAATTTCTAGTGAATCAACATGTAAATGGAGATGACCCATTATTGTATCTTCGTGAATCGACTCAAAATGATACTCGGGTAATTCATTTAATAAACCTTTTATATCGAGTGGATGCGTAAACATCGTCATTTTTCCCTGTTCAGTTGGCCAATAGGATTCATCACGGTCGACATAAATCTCAATACCGTTGCCATCTGGATCATCTAAATAAATCGCTTCTGAGACACCGTGATCAGAGGCCCCTGTGACTGGGTATTTCATCTCTTTTAACCGGTATATCATGCGAGCTAACTCTATTCGATTTGGTAGTAATAAGGCAAAATGATAAAGTCCTAAGGTAATTGATTGAGGAAGTGCATGAATGTCTTCGGTCAAATGTATAAGTTCGTGATGAGGTGTACCAAGCAATGCTTCCTTTTCAGTTTTGCTAAGGATGTTTAATCCTAGAATGTGATGATAAAAATATAATGAACGATTCATATCTTTAATGAGTAAATAAACTTTAGATATAAACATCAATTCTTGATTATGGAATGACTTCATATTGAAAATCCTCCTTTTCTTTGATTATACATCAGATATTTGAAATGATAGATAAGGTGCTTTTATCAATCAAAAATGGTATGTTGAAAAGATTCTTTCATTTTATCTACTATCTATAACCTATTAACCTAAATATATTATCGTTGTAATCTTAAAAAAATCATGATACAATGTCAATTAGCATCATATAGGTGTTAAATTTATGGAGTTGTTATCGATTGATTAAAGTGAGAAAAAAAGTTGTCATCCTACTGCTCGTCATTAACATGCTGTTTACAACAGGCATGTCTTTTGCTTATTGGGCATCCTCAATTTCGATTAATAACACCAGTGGAAATGGAAACGTAGATATTGGAGATTGGTTTGATGGCTATATTCCCATTTTCAATGAACAAGAATTTATACAAGTGATTACAACTAATCAAAATACAAATAGCTACATTCTAGCTAGAGACTTAGATTTCCAATTTGTCTTACCAGAGGATTGGATTCAAACAAAAGATATCATCTTTAATGGATTGCTTGAGGGAAACAATAAAACAATTAGCAATATCGATCTCATTGACTATCGTGGGATTTTTGGGATTTTAGAAGGTGCTACTGTTCGTAACTTAAACTTAGACGGTATAAATATCGATTATTCCGAATCTAACACCTATACGTCAGGCATATTGGCAGGAAGATTACAAGGCACTGGAAATCTGATAGAAAATGTACATATATCGAATTCGTCGATTAATAACGTATCGGTGTTATCCGGAGGCCTTATTGGTTTTGCATCACCACTTTCTGGAACAGGTACAGCTATTATTCGAGATGTAAGTATTATAGAAACTACTATATCAGGTGGTTATGTCGGTGCTACTTATGGTAACGGTGGAGTGATTGCATCCGTTAATAATTTTAATATAGAGTTTGAAAATATAAGTGTGGATGTCTCAGTGACAAGCCCCAATGCAACCAATGTTGGTGGCATCGTGGGAGCAACCATAGGAACAAGCACCTTATCATTTACAGAAGTGTATGTCAATAACTCTGATATTCAATTAAATGCTGCAGGAGCAGCACTAGGTGCAGGGGGTATCGTTGGTTATTTAACTGGACAAAATCATACCATGAATGACATCCATGTGACAAATTCAACGATTACTAGTCAATCTTCATCTGGTGGACTAATTGGTTATGCTACACAAACATCAACATCTCTATCAATAGATAATTTTGAAGCAACAGGAAATACAATTTCGAGTTCACTAGCTTCAGCAACTGCGGGCAATGGTGGTGTGATTGGCACATTATTGGGATATAACGCGACCATTTCAAACGGTTTAGTGACAGCTAATGTTACAAGTACAGCTACCACAAATGCAGGTGGGGTTGTTGGATATAATGATGCAAGTGCTAAACTTAATTTCACAGATCTTACGGTGGAAAATTCTAACATCAATATTAACGGTTCAAATACAGCACTAGGCGCTGGTGGAACAGTAGGTTTAGCATCAGGTTTTGGTCATGAGTTTCTAAGAGTTAGAGTGTTTGATACCAATGTTGCAGGATCAAACTCAACCGGAGGACTTATTGGAAGAGTCAATGGTTCATCTGGTATTTCGAATTTCAATAATATTAAAGCTAAAGGAATTAATGTTAATAGTACTATTGCAAATGGGACGATATCTGCAGGAGGTATGGTTGGTTATATTCAAGGCTCAGGAACTGATCTAAGATTCTTTGATGTCTATTTAGAAGGTATAGTCCAATCCGATAATGCAAATGTAGGTGGTATCATTGGTTATACTGCATCAAACACAATTGTAAGAGTTTCTCGTGTAGTGGTTTTTGCTGATATTTTGATTAACTCACCTACTACCACAACTGATCGAGGAGCTGGAGGTATTGTGGGTCGTCATGTTGGAACTACTTTCCAAATCACTGATGCTTTTTATACAGGTGACTTAAAGTCAAGAAACCGAACAAACCGACCGTATTCGGGCATTGCACGGGCAATAGGAAATAGCGTAACGATAACAAATATGCGAAGTGCAGAAGTGAGATACTGGACTTCTGGAACAACATACCAGTTGATTAATTCATCAAATTACGGTAACCTACGTGGACAAAGTCCAGGATATTCATTCCACACAGATGAAAGGATTTCTCTTGATAATGCTTACTGGACAACGAATTTTGCATCCTTCTCGACTTCTATATGGACATATAACACCACAACACGCTTATATGAACTCAATAATTAATTAAGCAAGTGCGCAAGCATTTGCTTATTTCTTTAAAAGAGGGTGAAAATGTTTAAATTTATCGTTTTTGATTGACAATACATACCCTAAATGATAGAATAATATCGCGTGTGAAAACACACCATAGTGGAAGAAAGCATTCGTACCACATACTTATGTAAAGAAGGAGGTTGTGTCTCATGGCAAAAAAGGTCGTAAAAGTTGTTAAATTACAAATAGCTGCAGGTAAAGCTAACCCAGCTCCACCAGTCGGTCCAGCACTTGGTCAAGCTCAAGTTAACATTCCAGCATTCTGTTCACAATTTAACGAAGCAACAAAGGATCAAATGGGATTTGTTGTACCAGTTATCATCTCAGTATATGATGATCGTACATTCTCGTTTGTGACTAAAACCCCACCTGCAAGTGACTTACTAAAGAAGGCTGCTAACATTCAATCTGGCTCAAAAAACGCTAAGAAAGAAAAAGTAGCAACCATTACAAAAGCTCAAGTAAGAGAAATTGCAACAAGAAAGATGCCTGACTTAAATGCGTACACTGTCGAAGCAGCAATGAAAATTATCGAAGGTACAGCACGCAATATGGGTATCACAGTAGTAGAATAATTTAGTTAGCTAGCTATCTAAATTGTGGGAGGATATCCCGCTAGACCACATTTTAGGAGGAAGAATATGAAAAGAGGAAAAAAATACCTTGAGGCAGCAAAATTAATCGATAGAACGAAAAATTATGCTGTTGACGAAGCGATGGCTTTAGTCAAGAAAACCTCATTTGTTAAGTTTAATGCTACAGTTGAAGCAGCGTTCCGCTTAAATCTTGATCCAAGAAAAGCTGAACAAAACTTAAGAGGCGCTATCGTTTTACCACATGGTACAGGTAAGGTTTCCCGCGTTGTTGTTATTGCACAAGGTGAAAAAGCAAAAGAAGCAGAAGCTGCTGGTGCTGACTTCGTCGGATCGCAAGAACTTATCCAACAAATCGCTGGTGGTTGGTTTGACTTTGATGTCATGGTAGCTACCCCAGATATGATGGGTCAACTTGGTAAACTAGGTCGTATCTTAGGGCCAAAAGGCTTAATGCCAAACCCAAAGACGGGCACTGTAACAATGGATGTTGCAAAAGCAGTCCAAGAAATTAAAAATGGTAAAATCGAATATCGTGTCGATAAAGTAGGTAACATTCATGCACCTATTGGTCGTGTATCTTTCACAGAAACACAACTCAAGGAAAATGTTAAAACTTTATATGAACAACTTAACCGTATTAAACCAACAACCGTCAAAGGTACCTACATGAAAAACATCACTGTTTCATCAAGTATGGGTCCTGGTGTTCGTATTGACGAAGCGTCATTACGTTCATAAAATAAGCATTTAAATTTAATAGCCAAAGACAGTAGGTGCGAAAGCTTAATCTCCTACCGAGGTGAACATCAAAAAAACGATATTCTCTCTTTTGTCTTTGAGCTTAAGAGAGTTTTATTTTCAATAAGGAGGCATTTCATGCAAAAAGCAATTATCGAACGTAAGGCTGAAGCCGTACGTGAATTAACTGAAAAGCTTGGACGTGCTACAACTGTTGTTGCTTTCGATTATCCTGGTTTAACCGTAGAACAATTTACAAAACTACGTCACCAGTTAAGAGAAGCAGGCTGTGAAGTCACAGTATACAAAAACAATATTTCAAGAAGAGCATCGATTGCTGCTGGATACGGAGATTTAGCAGATTCACTCGTTGGAGCTAAAGCTTTAGCAATCAGCTTTGAGGATGTTGTTGCACCAGCAAAAATCGTTTACGATTTTGCGAAAGACAACAAAGTTGTACAAATTCATGCAGGAATTGTAGAGGGTAAAGTCGTAGGCGTTGATCAAATTTCCGCTTTAGCAACATTACCATCAAGAGAAACACTACTCACCATGTTGGCAGTAGGTATGTTAACACCAGTCAGAGAATTAGCAATTGGTCTTAACATGATTAGCAGTAACGAAGCATAAGAAAATTAGGAGGAATATTAAAATGGCAAAATTAACAAAAGCAGCTTTTATTGAAGCTTTAAAAGAAATGACTTTATTAGAAATCAAAGATTTAGTAGACGGATTAAAAGAAGAATTCGGTATTGACCCAACTGCAGTAGCAGCAGCTCCAGCAGCAGGTGCAGCAGTAGCAGCTGAAGAAGAAAAAACAGAATTCAATGTTGTTCTTAAGACTTTTGGTGCAAACAAAATTGCGGTTATCAAAGTCGTTCGTGAAGCAACTGGTTTAGGATTAGCTGATGCTAAAACATTAACTGAAACTCCAGATGCAGTCATCAAAGAAAAGATTAAGAAGGAAGATGCAGAAGCATTAAAGCAAGCTTTACAAGACGCTGGTGCAACTGTTGAAATCAAGTAGTATTTAATTTGCGAAACGCATAACCTGAGAATTTTTCTCGGGTTTTTTCGCTGTGTATGGGGGTCTAATGAGTCACTATTATATTAATGATGAAACTTTAAACCACAACATTCAAACCATCGATTTTACTATCAAAAAAACAACCATCAAAATTCAAACAGATAAAGGTGTTTTTAGTAAATCTGGACTTGATTATGGAACACGTGTTTTACTTGAAACCATTGAATTATCAAATGAAAATATCAAAGTGATCGATATGGGTTGTGGTTATGGTCCAATTGGATTATATGTAGCAAAAATATATCCAAAAAGTTACGTTTATATGGTTGATATCAATCAACGAGCCGTTGATTTAGCACGGATTAACAAGGAACTAAATCAAGTCAAAAATGTCGATATTTCTCAAGGTTATCTATTTGAACATGTTAAAGAACAGGTCGATGTAATATTGACTAACCCACCGATTCGTGCAGGTAAGCAGGTTGTATTCACGTTATACGAACAAGCTTATCATGCCTTGAAACCTGGTGGTATTTTGTATGTTGTCATTCAAAAAAAACAAGGTGCACCCTCATCAAAAGACAAAATAGAATCACTTTTTAAACACGTCGAAATCCTCGACAAAAATAAAGGATATTGGATTCTTTCTGCTAAAAAGTGAAAAGAACCATTGACTATTTACAAACTATATGATAATATTGTTAAATGCATAATAATGTTTTAATTTAATAATATTACATATTAAATGCTGATTTCCAAATACGTTAGGAGTGTGGATTATGGGATATCGAAGCGTCAAATATGGCAAAAAAGCTGAGCGCAGAAACTACTCAAGAATGCGTTATGACATTGATTTGCCAGACCTCATCGAGATTCAAACCAAATCATTTAAATGGTTTATCGATGAAGGGATTAGAGAACTGTTAGAAGATATTTCGCCCATTGAAGGACATAATGGCGATCTTAAGTTGTATTTTGAGGAACATTTTCTTTCTGAACCAAAGTACGATGAACAGGAATCGAAATTAAGAGATGTCAACTACGCGAAACAACTCTCTGCTCGTGTGAAGCTTGAAAATGCCGTAACTGGCGAAGTGCGTGAAAATGTAGTACTTATGTGTGAAATCCCTTTTATGACACCATCGGGGACTTTTGTCATTAATGGGGCTGAACGTGTTGTTGTTTCACAAATTATTCGTTCAGCAGGTGCCTATTTTACGAGCGAGCTTGATAAGAAGTTAAACCAAATTAAGTATATGGCTCAAGTCATTCCAACACGTGGTGCTTGGATTGAGTATGAGCTAGGTTCAAAAAATATTATGTATGCTAAACTAGACCGCTCAAAGAAAGTTCCTATGACAACAATGATGCGTGCTTTAGGTTTCTCAAAGAAAAAAGATATTTATGAAATCTTTGGTAAATCTGCATACTTAGATGCTACATTTGAAAAAGATGAAACTAAAAATAGTGATGAAGCTATTGTTGATTTATATTCTAAATTAAGACAAGGCGAAAAGGTACCAGCAGAAGCTGCACGCGAGTTTATTCGTATGCGTCTTTTTGAACGTCGCCGTTATGATTTAGCATCTGTAGGTCGTTATAAGTTTAATAAAAAATTAGATGTATTATCACGTATTTTAGGTGCTTATACAGCAACTGATATCATTAACCCTGAAACAGGTGAAGTTGTTGTACCTGAAAAAACAAAGATTACACGTGATGTCATTACTAAATTAAAAGAAAATCGCCATTTACTGCGTAAAGAAGTTATTTCAAAAGAAGACTCCTTGCAAAATGAGACTCCTGATGAAATACTTGCTACAAGATTACCTGATGGTGGAGATACACTTTATACAAAAGAAAACATTTTCTCACTTCGTACAGGGGAGATCATTGTTTCTAAAAATACAGCAATTAACGATGAAGTGATCAATCAGCTTCGTAGAAATCGTCAAGCACTTGATGAAAAAGTCATTAAGTACTTTTTAGGTAGAGATATCTATGAAAAAGAAAGAGAACGTGAAGGCGTTATCGTTGAAATGATTGAAGTCACTGTTAAAGATAAAGACTCAGACAAAATTTATACAGTCAACGTCATTGGTAACGATCAAAGAGAAAATAGAGAATATATTACGTTATCTGATATTGTTGCTTCAATGAGCTACTATTTGAATTTATATGACGGACTTGGTTCGATTGATGATATTGACCATTTAGGAAATCGTCGTCTACGTCTCATTGGAGAACTACTAAAAAATCAATTTAGAATTGGTTTAGCAAGAGCAGAAAAGAATATTAAAGACAAGATGTCAACCACAACATTTGCCGATGCAACCCCATCGAACATTATCAATATGACTCCACTCGCTGGAGCAATAAAGACATTCTTTGGTAGTTCACAATTATCACAATTCATGGATCAAATTAATCCACTTGCAGAACTTACACAAAAACGAAGAGTTTCAGCGCTTGGTACAGGTGGTTTAGCTAGAGATCGCGCTGGCGTTGAAGTGCGCGACGTGCACAACTCCCACTATGGTAGAATTTGTCCAATTGAAACACCAGAAGGTCCATCAATTGGTTTGATTTCATCACTCGCAACCTATGGTAAAGTTGATCAATATGGATTTATTCAAACACCTTATTTAAGTGTTTCAAAAATCAATGGGAAACCTGTGGTAAGTGATCAATTCCAATATCTCACAGCAGATGAAGAATATGATGAAGTTATTGCATCAGCTGCAACTCAATTGGATCAACAGGGCGTCATCGTTGAAGAACGTGTTATCGGACGTCATCGTGGTGAAACATCGATGTTTGAACCACATGAAATTACTTATATGGACGTTTCTCCAAAACAAATTGTATCAGTTGCTACATCAACGATCCCATTCTTGGAACATGACGATGCATCACGTGCACTTATGGGTGCAAACATGCAACGTCAAGCAGTACCTTTATTAAAGCCTGAATCTCCAATTGTAGGTACAGGTATTGAATATCGCGCTGCAAAAGATTCTGGTGCTGTTGTCGTATCTCGAAATACAGGTTATGTAACCTTTGTTGATGCGACTAAAATAGTTGTAACTTCTGAACCAGACCAAAAAATTATGGTTGGTAATAATGTGTTATATGAGCCAGGTAAGCCATTTACCTATCATATGGCTAAAACATTATATGACTATGGTATGGGTCAATCAGAATCATATAATTTAATTCGCTTCTTTAGATCAAATCAAGATACATGCATTTTACAACGTCCGATTGTGAGCGTTACAGAGCATGTTGAGAAAGGCGATATCTTAGCTGATGGTCCATCAACAGATAAAGGTGAATTAGCACTAGGTAGAAACGTGACTGTGGCATTTATGACATGGGAAGGTTATAACTACGAAGATGCAATCATTCTATCTGAAGATTTAGTTAAAGAAGATGTTTATACATCCATTCATATCGATGAGTATGAAATTGAAACACGAGAATTAAAAACAGGATCTGGACGTGAAGAAATTACACGTGAAGTTCCAAATGCTGGTTTAGATGCTCTTAAAAATTTAGATGAAAGAGGAATTATTGTTCCAGGATCTGAAGTTAAAGAAGGAGACATCTTAGTGGGTAAGATTACACCAAAAGGTGTGTTTGAACCATCACCATCAGAAAAATTAATTCATGCAGTCATTGGTGAAAAATCAAGAGAATATAGAGACTCATCACTACGTGTTCCTCACGGTGGTGGTGGTGTTGTTCAATCTATCCAATACTTCTCTAAGAAAAATGGTGATGCACTTCCAAGTGGTGTCAATGAATCGATTAGAGTCTATGTTGCTAAGAAGAGAAAAATCTCTGAAGGTGACAAGATGGCAGGTCGTCATGGAAACAAGGGTGTTATTTCTAAAATTTTACCAAGAGAAGATATGCCATACATGGCAGATGGAACACCTGTGGATATTATGCTAAATCCACTTGGGGTACCATCTCGTATGAATATTGGGCAAATTCTTGAAATCCATTTAGGTATTGCAGCTAAGAATTTAGGCGTTAAGATTGCGACACCCGTTTTCGATGGTGTCGATGATAACGATTTAAAAGCGATTATGTCTGAAGCTGGCATTGAACCTGATGGAAAAACAGTCTTATATGATGGTAGAACAGGATTACCTTATGAAAATAGAATTTCAGTAGGTGTCATGTATATGATTAAACTCTCCCACATGGTTGATGATAAACTCCATGCACGTTCTGTTGGACCATATACACTTGTTACACAACAACCAATGGGTGGTAAAGCTCAAAATGGTGGTCAACGTTTTGGTGAAATGGAAGTATGGGCACTTTATGCATATGGTGCTGCACATACGCTACAAGAAATGTTGACTGTTAAGTCTGATGACATGTTAGGAAGAAATAAAGTTTATAGTGCAATCACACACGATAAACCTATTCCACAAGCATCTATTCCAGAATCATTTAGGGTTCTTACACGTGAACTACAAGCTTTAGGACTATATGTTGAACTTATTGATGCAAACACAGGTGAAAATGAGGCTGAAAAATCACTTGTTGATAATAACCCAAGTAAATTTAGAGGAGGGTTCCGTTAATGGCTAAAGAAAAATTAACACTTCATGTTGAATCATTAAAATTATCCGATGACGCCCTCAAAGCACTCAAGCTTTCTGGTATCGACCAGCTTGAAGATTTTAATACATTTAACTTAAAAGAATTAAATCTACTACTTGGTGATTCATTTGAAGAAATTAAATCTATTTTAAGAAGATATGCATTACCAAGACCTTTATTTAATTTAAATCTAAATGATGAAATCGTTGACATTTTAACAAAGGCAAACATCCATGATTTAAAAGAATTTTTAGAATTTGATCGCCATGAACTTTATCATTTATTTGAAAATGATGCCTTACTTCGTCAAGAAGTCAATGCCATATTAGAGTTATACGGTTTTGATCCATTAAAGGAACATGCACATACACCTGAAACGTTTGTTGTTGAAGATGAAGAAAGTGATGTTTTAGATATTGATTTATCTGAAAGAATCCATCGTCATGTACAACCCATTCGTAAAGGATATGGTTCTAGAACATACTCTCATTTAAAGATTAGACTTGCATCACCTGATGAAATCCGTCAATGGTCTTATGGTGAAGTCAAAACACATGAAACGATTAATTATCGTACGTCTAAACCTGAAGAAGGTGGATTATTCTGTGAGAGAATTTTCGGACCTACAAGAGATTATCAATGTGCATGTGGCAAGAAACAAAGCGGAAATAAAGGCCAAATTTGTCAAAAGTGCGGAATTGAAATTACGGAATCTAAAGTACGTAGAGAACGCATGGGACATATTGAACTTGAAGCGCCTGTCGTTCATACATGGTATTTAAAAAATTCTCCTTCAAGATTAGCTATTCTACTTGGTATTAAAGCTAAAGCTTTAGAAGAAGTGGTTTACCACGCATCTTATATCGTAACTGATCCAGGCACAGCACCACTCACGAAAAAACAAATCTTATCCGAACAAGACTTCTCTGCACTCTCTGAAGAATACTATAATCGTTTTACTGCCCTAACAGGAGCTGAAGCGGTTAAGAAATTACTTCAAGAACTTGATTTAGAAAAAGAAGTGAAGTCTTTAAGAAGAAAATTAAAGACATCTTCTAAACAAAAAAGAGATCGTATTATTAAGAGACTTGAAGTTGTAGAAGCATTCAACAACTCAGATAACAAACCAGAATGGATGGTTATGGATGTCATTCCTGTCATTCCACCTGATCTTCGTCCAATGGTTGCTCTTGATGGTGGTCGATTTGCAACTACTGACTTGAATGACTTATATCGTCGTATCTTAAACCGTAATAATCGTTTGAAGAAACAAAAAGAACAAATGGCACCACGCTTAATTACTAAAAACGAAAAACGTATGCTTCAAGAAGCTGTTGATGCATTATTTGATAATGCGAAGCGCGGAAAGAAAGCAGCCGTTGAAAGAAATAGACACTTAAAATCACTATCAGATATGTTACGTGGTAAACAAGGTCGTTTCCGTCAAAACCTTCTTGGTAAACGTGTTGACTATTCAGGTCGTTCAGTTATTATCGTTGGACCAGACTTAGAGATGTACCAATGTGGTATTCCAAGAGAAATGGCAATCATTTTATTTAAGCCATTCGTCTTAAGAGAACTACAAAAACTTACTGGTAATGATGCTAATTCAAAGAAAAATGCAAATTCTAAATACGAAAAGATGGATGATGATGTATGGGCAGCATTAGAAAAGGTTGTTAGAGAACATCCTGTTCTATTAAACCGTGCACCCACACTTCATAGACTTGGTATTCAAGCATTTGAGCCCAAACTCATTGATGGTAAAGCGATTCGCCTTCACCCACTTGTTACACCTGCGTTCAACGCAGACTTTGACGGTGACCAAATGGCTGTTCACGTTCCACTATCTAATGAAGCTCAAGCTGAAGCTCGCTTATTGATGCTTGCATCCAATAACATCTTAAACCCTAAAGATGGTAAACCCGTTGTTACTCCATCTCAAGACATGGTTTTAGGAAACTATTATTTAACGATTGAAGAAAAACGTGGTCGTGAATTTACAGGTTATCGTTCAGATATTCGTAAAGAAGAACATGATATCAAGCATCGTAATGAAGGCCATTTCTTCAACGATTTTGATGAAGCACATTTAGCTTATGAACATCATGAAATTGGTTTACATACGCGTATAGTTGTTGATCCTAGATATATTAACCAATATTTCACTGAAGAACAAAAATCGATGTATTTAGTAACCACTTTAGGTAAGCTTATTTTCAACCGTATCTTACCATCAACATTCCCATACTTAAACGAGCCATCAGATGAAAATCTATATAACATTACACCTATGAAGTATTTTGTTAAAAAAGGCTCTAATCCAAAAGAATTAATGGAATTAATGCCCATACCTTCACCATTTACGAAGAAGTTTTTATCTAAGATTATTGCGCGTATTTTCAAAGATTTACAAATCTCTGAAACATCTAAAATGCTCGATAGACTTAAAGATTTAGGATTTAAATATTCAACAGTTGCTGGTATTACTGTATCGTTTGCTGACATAAACGTATATTCGAAAAAACAAGAACGTATTGAGCAAGCAAACCAGGCGATTGAAGAAATTACCTCATGGTTTGAAGATGGTTTACTCACAGACGCAGAACGTCGCGACTTAGTCATTAAACAATGGCAAGAAGCACGTAACGATATTCAATCTGGACTCATGAAAGAATTCGATAAGGATAATAACATCTACATGATGTCAGATTCTGGTGCTCGTGGTAACGCATCAAACTTTGCACAGTTAGCCGGTATGCGCGGACTCATGAATAACCCTAAGGGGGATATTATTGAAGTTCCCGTTCAAGCATCCTTTAGAGAAGGTTTAACCGTATCAGAGTTCTTCATCTCTACACACGGTGCACGTAAAGGTTCTACCGATACAGCCTTAAAAACAGCTGAATCAGGGTACTTAACACGTCGTTTAGTTGACGTCTCTCAAGATGTGATCGTTGTTGATGAAGATTGCGGAACTGAACGTGGTGTTTTCATGCAAACCATTGCTGAAGATGGAAAAGATATCGTTCCACTTTATGACCGCATTGTAGGACGTTATGCATCTAAAGATATTATTCACCCTAAGACAAAACAAGTGATTGTACATAGAAATGAACTCATTACTGAAGAATCTGCTCAATTGGTCATCAATACCGAAATTAATGGAGTAGAAATTCGTTCAAACTTAACATGTAACTCTGAAAATGGCGTATGTGCGAAATGTTATGGACGTAATCTAGCGACAAATACACGTGTTGAAGTTGGTGAAGCTGTAGGTGTTGTCGCAGCTCAATCCATTGGTGAACCTGGTACACAGTTAACCATGCGTACATTCCATACCGGTGGGGTTGCTTCTGCATCAGATATTACACAAGGTTTACCTCGTATTCAAGAACTTTTTGAAGCACGTAATCCTAAAGGAAAAGCTGTTATTAGTGAAGTTGATGGAAAAGTAAAATCGATTGATCGTCAACGTGGTGGTGTATCGATTATTACGATTACAGATGCAAGCGATAAAGAATTTAAGTATACAATTGACCCGAATGTTGAAGCACTTGTTCGAAAAGGAGCTTCTGTCAAAGCAGGTCAAAAATTAACTCCAGGTTCGATTAATCCAAAAGAACTTCTTCGTGTTGTCTCAGCTGAAGCTGCAGAATTATACATCTTAGAAGAAGTCCAAAAAGTATATCGTGCACAAGGGGTAGAAATTAGCGATAAGCATATCGAATTAATTATTCGTCAAATGCTAAGACGTATTTCAGTTGTTACTGAAGGAGATACAGAATTATTACCAGGCACTGAAGTCTCAGTTTCAGAATTCAAACGTGAAAATAAAAAAGCGTTTAAAGAATTCAAACGCCCAGCAGTGGGTAGACCTATTTTACTTGGAATTACACGTGCTTCCTTACGTAGTGATTCATTCTTATCAGCGGCATCTTTCCAAGAAACAACACGTATCTTAACCGATGCAGCGATTAAGGGTAAAACCGATGAACTACATGGCTTAAAAGAAAACGTCATCATTGGTGGTCTCATTCCAGCAGGTACAGGTATCTTAAGAGAATCTCATTTCTCATATGATAAATCCAATACGTTTGCTGAAGAAGAAGAACTTGATTATTAATCTTTAAAATTGCTCTCTATTCAACATGAATAGGGAGCATTTTTTTATTGTGGTAATCAATTTATCGACATCATGGTGTAAGATATAGACATACATCATCAAATAGATTGAGAAAGGTTTTACATATGAAAAGAAAAATAAATGCACTCATTGATTGGTTTGAAGAAAAATTTAATTTTATCATTGATACGATAGCACTTTTGGGAGGAACATTTATGATTTTATTCTCCATCATTATGTTTATATTGCTCATCATAGATGCTACACCCTTACTTGATATGTTTGAGTATATTGTATTACCGGGAGCAATTGGCTTTTTCGGTATTTTAATCTTATTCGCATTAAGGATAACACGACATCTCACAAAAAAATAGACAAAAAAAGATTCTAGGTCAGAATCTTTTTCTAGGTATTTAAATAATTGTATGGTAGTTGATGACCTTTCAATTATTGTATGGTATACCATATGATTTTTGAAAGGTCCCTTTTTCTTTATATAAAGAAGAGATGTTGAGCAACAATTTTATCAATATCTTCTTTACTATATTCCATTTCAAAGAAATAGTTAATAATAGACCAGGATCTTGTGATATCAACCATTTTTTTATGTTGATCATATGCTATAGATATGCCTTGATAACTCGCTGTATGAGGTAACATATTTAAAAGTTTAGCATTTTCTTTATCAATGTTAACCACTTTAAATGTTCGTGTAGATGAAGAGACTTTGATGTTGTGTTCTTTATAAATGTATTCGTAAATACCTTCATGGTTATTCACATTTAAATCAAGGTCTTTAAAACGAGGATAAGGCATATACATTTCAAGAATAACGAGAGGAACATCATTTCCATAATATAAACGTTTAATACACAAGTACTTGTTTTCAACATCGACCTGAGGTAAAGTATGGAGTTCTGTTGGTAAACTCACAACCTTCTTATATATCGTTTTAGTGGTTGCTACCATACCCATTTGTCTTATAGCGTCTATTAAAGGTACGACATCCAAAAAGAAATTAGCTGAAAAATGGAAATAATTGACATGATGTTTTCCATCTTGTTTAGTTACAAATTTTTCATCAATTAACATTTGATAGGCTTCTTCAACATCTGTTTTACGTACTTTAATTGTATCTGACATATCATGAATCGATGGAAGAAGTTCATGATGAGTGATTTCATGATTAAGCAACATTAATTTGATTGCTTGAGCTAACTGAAAGGATATTTTTAAAGATGATCTTTTATCAATTTTAACTTGATCATATGAGAATGATTTCATAGAATCACCTCGAATTCTGTATATTGGCCAGGGAAAATAGATTCGATATAGCAAAGAGGTTTTTGATTTGAATAAACAGTTGTTTTAACTAAATGAGCTGCATCATGTTTCATCATTGCTAAAAGAGGTGCTTCATGAGATGAAATATTGATGGGGAAAAACGATGTTTTTGCATAATCTAATGAATAACCATAGAAATTTTGAATGATTGAAGGAAAAGAAAAGGTCATAAATTGGTCCATATCAATGTCTTTAAAATAGCAAACTGGAAAATAAATGGTTTGAAGTAAAACAGGTGTTTTTTCGATATAAACAAGATATTTTATGACATGGATGGAACTATCTAAAGGTATTTTCAATAACGTATGATATTGGGTTTCTGATTTTAACTCATCTTTTAACAAGACGCGCTTATATTTAGATTGATAGTTATAGTCGGTATATGGATCAACATTTGTTGGAATGCGTAAAGGGAATTTAAAAGTTGCTCTCGTTGTTACAAACGTCCCACTCCCTTGAACTCTTCTAACTAAACCCTCATCTACTAATAATGAATAAGCACGTTTGACGACGATATCACTAATTTCAAAGAAAGAGCAAAGTTCTGATTCAGTAGGTAATTGGTCTAAATCCTTTAAACGACCTGAAAGAATTGCTTGTCTTATTGAATCAGCAATCTGTTTATATATTGATTTTTTAATTGTCTTATCAATGCTTATATACTCCATAAGAACCCTCGCTGGCTTGTCACATACCTATTATATAAAATAAATCTGTAGATGCCAACTAAATAAGATTTATTTTTAAAACTAAACCGTAGATTGGCATGATTATTTTACATCTCTTCATTTTCATGTAATACATGATATAATGAAAAATAGCATATGAAGGTAGGTCTATATGAATGTAAAGATTCATCACTATGTGATTTGTTTCAACCCCATGTATTCAATATATTTTCATCAATTGAAATTATTTCAAACAGAAGAGGATCCTTTGTTTTTTATTTCATCACATCAGACAGAAAAAATTATCCCACAAGGTGAGTTTATTAAACGATTATCTTCTCATGAAGTGGTGCATCAATATAAAGACGAAATTCATCTTTATGGTGTTGAAGATCAACGCGTGATTTATGGTATTAAGAAAATCAATCATGAACGGTATGAAATCGTCATGTTAAAAGGACTAAAGCACATCGAAGATATTGAATATGTCCTATCGCTTCGTATATTTTCTCATCTTGTTGCAGCACATAATCATATGATTTTACACGCATCAGCAATCAACTTTCAAGAACAAGGCATTTTATTTTCTGGTGTATCAAAAGTTGGTAAAACAACACTTGCAAAAAGAATCATAACTCACCATGAAGACACAACATTTATCAATGATGATAAACCACTGATTACACATGAACACGATACATTTTTTGTACATGGTACGCCTTGGGCTGGAGAAGAAGGATTATGTCGAAATCAAGCAATTAAGCTCTCATATATTTTCTTTTTGGAACAAGGACTCACATCTGAAATTAAAGAAATGACCAATTATGAAAAAGTTGTTCATTTGATTGAACACTCCTATCATTTGTTTACGGATACATATATTGATGCGTATGTGAAAATGATTAATCAGCTGATTGATAAAGTATCTATATATAAAATGATTGTTTCACATGATGAAAAAGCATATGATGTTTTTCATCAATGGATGACAGAATTAAAAATTTAAAAAGATAATCAATTCATAAGGGGACATATGGAACACGAAAAACTTTTTAACACATTCGATGGCATTAATAAGAGAGATAACCCACGCTTTCCCGGATATATTTATGATGTCCTTGGAAGGGTTATTGGTATTATTTTGATTATGTTTGTCATTTTGTTGATCTTATCATTTTTAGCTTTTGCAACAAAGCCTTTTAATATGACGATAACACGAGTGATTGAGTTGTTCTGGAGAGATTACACCTATTTATTTGTTATTCCATTGTCATTACCTAGTCTGATTAAATCGATAAAGAACTGCTTTAAACATCAGGATAAATCTCTTTGGATTGTCACAATAGTCTATTTGATGATTATTTTATCGATTAATGTGATGATTGCAGTTTTTGGTACAATACCTATACTTAAGTTTCTTGGAGCATAAAAATGTATCAAACTTTATGTTCATAGGTTATATAAATAAGGATATATAATATCCTTGAAAAAACAATTATAACCGTTTTTAATGATTTTTTCGATATAAATGAGACGATGTTGTAATATAATAGAAATAGTGGTTTTTTGAAAAGAGGAGTATTTATGGATTTATTCAAGAAGTGTTATACATATGATGTTGCTAAAAAAGCAAAAGAGGCTGGCTATTATCCATACTTTCATGAATTAACAAGTAAACAAGATACAGTTGTTCATATGGAAGGTAAAGAGATGATTATGATTGGTTCAAATAATTATCTAGGACTAACATCTCATCCTGAAGTTATTCAAGCAGCTGTTGATGCAACTTTAAAATATGGAACAGGTGTTTCAGGATCACGTTTTTTGAACGGAACACTCAATTTACATAAGACATTAGAAAAAGAACTTGCAGACTTCTTAAATAAAGAAGATTGCACGATTTTTAGTACGGGATTTCAATCTAACCTAGGCATCATTTCAGCAATCGCTGGAAGAAATGATATCATTTTTTCTGATAAAGAAAATCATGCATCCATCTACGATGGTACTCGCTTAAGCTATGCAGAGGTTGTTCGTTTTGAGCACAGTGATATGGATGATTTAGAAGAAAAACTTGCGAAAGCACCAGAGTCAAAGGGTAAACTTATTATCACTGACGGTGTTTTCTCCATGAGCGGAGATATCGCAAAGCTTCCTGAAATTGTTCATTTAGCTAAAAAATATGGGGCTAGAGTGATGGTTGATGATGCTCACGGTTTTGGTGTGATGGGACCACATGGTAGAGGAACTGCTGAGCACTTTGGTTTAGAAAAAGAAGTCGATATCATTATGGGAACTTTTTCTAAATCGCTAGCTTCATTAGGTGGTTATGTTGCAGCTGAAAGTGATGTTGTTGATTATATTAGACACAACTCACGCCCATATATTTTCTCAGCAGCTATACCACCAGCAAATACTGCTGCAGCACTTCAAGCACTACGCATTATCAAAAGAGAACCAGAAAGAGTTAAAGCACTCCATGACATCTCTGAATACATGCGAAATGGTTTAAGAGCAAAAGGTATTAAAATTAGAGAATCAAAAACACCGATAATCCCTATTTTTACATATACTCCACTCAGAACGATGATTGCATGTAATACCTTATTTGAACAAGGTGTTTATGTGAATCCAGTTGTTCCACCTGCAACTCCAGTCGGAGAATGTTTAATACGGACAAGTTATACAGCAACACACACAAAAGAATTGATGGATATTGCTATTGAAAAAATTGCTGCAGTACTCCAAAGTTTAGAAGGTTTTGAGGAATAAGTTATGGTTATTATTGTTACAGGGGCTTCCTCCGGAATCGGGTTATCCATTGCCCAATATTTAGGACAAAAAGGACATAAAGTCTACGGGATATCTCGTTCAAAAGTTCATGAAAAAAATGTAAAAAGCATTCAAGCTGATGTCACTAAGTTTGATGAACTGAAAGAAGCATATCAAGAAATATATGACATCGAAGGACGTATTGATGTGTTAATAAACAATGCAGGAATGGGTATTTCTGGTAGTGTTGAAGACACATCACAAGAAGATGCAAACTATCTCATGGACGTGAATTATATGGGAGTTTTTCTCTCAACAAAAGCTGTTTTACCATTAATGAGAAAATCAGGTGGTGGAAAGATTTTTAACATGAGCTCAGTTGCATCTAAACTAGCGATTCCTTTCCAATCATTTTATAGTAGTTCAAAAGCTGCAATTAATACATTCTCTGAAGCACTTGCTAATGAGGTATCTCCATTTGATATTAAAATATGTATTTTAATGCCAGGAGATATTCGTACAGGATTCACCAAAAATCGTAAGAAGAATGAAATCGATAGTGATTGCTATAAAAATCGCGTAGATCGTTCTGTAGCAGTGATGGAAGAAGATGAAAGAAATGGAATGGATCCCGATCTACCTGCGAAAATCATCAATAAGTATTTGAACAGAAAAAACATACCGCTATATAAAACAATTGGTTTCAAATATAAGATTTTTGTGATATTACACAAATTATTACCTGCAAAACTTGCAAACTGGGTCGTTGGAGCAATTTACGGTTTTAAAAAGGAAAAATAAGATGAAACATGAGCAAACATTTCTAAAAGCTATCATGGCAGGGGTATACATTGGAATTGCGGGACTCATCTATTTAAGTGTGGAAAACACTGTGATTGGTGCGCTATTTTTTAGTTTTGGTCTGCTTGTTATTCTAACAAGAGGTTATTATCTATATACAGGAAAAGTAGGCTATCTCTTACCCTATGAAAAAGGTTATATGGTGATGTTACTCAAAACGCTCTTAGGCAATGCACTTGGGGTATTCGCAGTTGCTAGACTCTTTAGACTCTCAGTAGTTGGCGCAGTGGTTGAACGAGGAACATTATTATACGATTTAAAACTCGACAATGCGTTTTATCAAACACTCATCTTATCCATATTTTGTGGCATGATGATGTATATTGCAGTTGACTCTTATAAAAAAGCAAAATTAGATAGTTTGAAAGTTTTACTCGTTATTATGCCAGTTGCTATCTTCATCTTAGCTAAATTTGAGCATAGCATAGCAAATATGCTTTATCTATTTATAGGAAATAAGTTTACTTTCCAATCCTTTTTATGGATTATCATTATGGTCATTGGTAATGGAATTGGTGGAGTACTCCTCAATGTTGTTGAGGTAAAATTAAATCCCCAAGATAAAGATTAAGCCATCCCTAAGGTGGTTTTATTTTTTTGAGACATATGATTTGTTCTGATATCAATATTGTAGGATTAAGATAAACATCAAGTATAATAATATTAAGTAGAGAAATGTTTTCTATAGGATTAACTAAGAAATAAACGATTAATCAAAACAAGAGTCATTATACATTTGAGGTATACTATGGAATTTATTAATAAATATAAATACGCAATAATTACTACATCAAGCATGGGTATTAGATTGACACCCACTAATAGGCAACCTGTTCATATCTCGGATACTTTTATGATGCGTGCATCTAGCACAGAAACAAATGTTTTATCCATTTCTTCCGCATTGGGTTTATCTACAAAAGTATTGACTGCATTTGTATCAGAAAGTCCAATTGCTCAACTCATTAAACAAGACTTATTAAGAAGAAATATACAATTTGAAGGAAAAGAAGTTAAGCAAGATGGACCTTGGGGATATCGGCATCAATTCAATATTGCAGATAGTGGATATGGCATAAGAGCACCACGTGTTTATAATGATCGAGCAGGTGAGGTAGGAAGATTGCTAAGCAGTAAAGACTTTAATCTTGAGCGTATATTTGGCGAAGAAGGCGTTCAACTACTTCATTTATCAGGTATTATATTAGCGCTATCAGATGAAACATTTGCATTGTGTTTAGAGCTTGTAAAAACTGCTAAAAAATATGGAACAAAAGTTTCTTTTGATTTGAATTATCGCAGCTCATTTTGGCAAAATCGTGAAGATGAACTTCGAAAAAAATTTAAAGAAATAGCATCCTTAAGCGATATTCTTATTGGCAATGAGGAAGATTTTCAGCTTGCTTTAGGCATCTGTGGACCTGCTGTTGGTGGGAAACAATTAAGTCGCGAAATTGAATCGTTTAAGACGATGATATATAATGTTCAAGAAGAATTTCCAAATGTAGAGATATTTGCTAGTACATTACGTGAAGTTAAGAATGCTAATCAGCACCAATGGGGAGCTATTTTACTTAATGGAGATGAGTGGACAGTTATTGAACCACGAGAAATTCAAGTCCTCGATCGCATCGGTGGTGGAGATGGATTTGTTGGCGGTCTACTCTACGGTTTCTTAAGAGGATGGCCATCTGAAAAATGCTGTCAATTTGCATGGGCTACAGGTGTTCTTGCAACAACAGTGATTGAGGACTATGCACTTCCTGCAGATGAAGCTCAAGTATGGAGTATTTGGGAAGGGAACGCACGCGTTCAACGTTAAAGGAGAATTAGGATGAAAAAATCAGATATTGGACTTATTGGTATTGCAGTTATGGGTGAAAACCTTGTTTTGAATATGGCATCTAAAGGATTTTTAGTTACCGCATATGCAAGACGCCAAGAAGCAGTTGACCATTTTTTGAATGGTCGTGCAAAAGGAAAATCAATTATTGGAACATCTTCTATAAAAGAACTTGTTGATTCACTTGAAAAACCAAGAAAAGTGATGATGATGATTAAAGCAGGACAACCTGTCGATGATGTGATTGAACAACTTATCCCCTATTTGGAAAAAGGCGATATCATCATTGATGGTGGTAATTCACATTATACTGACACGATGAGACGTACAGCATATGTCGAATCTAAAGGATTGCTCTATATAGGAACAGGTGTCTCTGGTGGAGAAGAAGGTGCATTACTCGGACCTTCCATTATGCCAGGTGGATCAAAAGAAGCATGGAAACATGTGAAACCTATTTTCCAAGCGATAGCAGCAAAAATTGAAGATGGATCTGTATGCTGTGATTGGGTTGGTGAAGATGGCGCAGGTCATTTTGTTAAAATGGTTCATAATGGTATTGAATATGGAGATATTCAACTCATTACCGAAGCATATCATTTAATGAGAAATGTTTTAGGCATGAGTGCCGATGAAATGCACGAAGTATTTAAAGCATGGAATAAGACAGAATTAGATAGTTATTTGATTGAAATTACCGCGGATATTTTAGCTGTCAAAGATGAAGATGGTCAACCACTAGTCGATAAGATTTTAGATACTGCAGGACAAAAAGGGACTGGTAAATGGACGGCCGTTACATCGATGGAAGAAAGTGTTCCGCTCACCCTCATTGGTGAATCAGTTTATTCACGCTTTTTATCATCCATGAAGGATGAACGCGTTATTGCATCCAAGGTGTTTAAACAAACACCGATTACGTTTACTGGTAATAAAAAAGATTTTATTGAAGATATTCGTAAAGCTTTATACGCGTCTAAGATTATTAGCTATGCACAAGGGTATGCCCTCATGAGAGCATCTGCACAAACATATAACTGGAATTTAAACTATGGTGGCATCGCCCTCATGTGGCGTGGAGGATGTATCATACGTTCAGTATTTTTAGGCAAGATTAAAGAAGCATTTGATAACAATCCTAGTTTAAAGAACCTCTTATTGGATCCATACTTTAAAGATACCATTGAATCTTTGACAGATGCATGGCGAAGAGTAGTCGCAACCGCAGTGTTAAATGGTATTCCTACACCTTCGATGGCCGCAGGGCTCAATTATTTTGATGGATACAAGACAGAAAAATTACCTTCCAATCTTTTACAAGCACAAAGAGATTTCTTTGGCGCACACACCTATGAGAGAATAGATAAGCCACGTGGTCAATTTTTTCATACGAATTGGACTGGACGCGGTGGTGACACATCATCTACCACGTATAATGTGTAATTAAAGATAATCATTTAGAGAAATTCACTTATCAACAAATACATAGAAGATATGTATAAAAAAAGAGGAAATAAAAATTGAAAACTGTTTACAAACCAAACAGTTTTTTTATTTTACGTATTATAATTATATATAAAGCAGATGTGGTGGAATGGTAGACACGCAGGTCTCAGAAGCCTGTGATCTTTCGGTCGTGTGAGTTCAAATCTCATCATCTGCACCATTATGCCGTGAACTGGCTTCCATTTATTGGAGTAAAGATATAATAGCTAAACTATCAATCAAAGAAAAAGAACAATGGTTCGATGTTTTAAATGACAAACTAGAAGAGGATAGGCAAATATCCTTAGATGATCCAGAGCTATTTCGAAAGCAAAAAGAAATTAAATCTGATTATATGAAATATCTTGAAAGTTACCCGAATCATAAAGAGTTTTACAAATACTATATCTACAAAGATCATGATAAGATCGTAAGTTTATGTCGCATCAACATTTATGAAGGCAAACATTTACTTGAGGGCTTGCAGACGCATAGAGATTATTATCGAATGGGATATGCAAGTAAGTTGATCCAAGGAATGATTGATGACTTACAAAAAGATGGCATTAAAACACTCTACTCAGAAGCAAGAATTTGGAATGATGCCTCGAATAATTTACAATCTAAATTAGGTTTTATTAGATATGGCGAAGAAAATAATAATTATTTGTATAAGCTCGACTTAGATCAAATATTTAATGGTTTAAATAAGGGGTTAGACATTTTCGGAAAAGCATATGGAACCATGTATAGAAATGACTTGCATGATAAAGATTCGGTTGACTATAAACTTTTAGAAAGCATGATCCTTTTAAACGAAAAGTCTTATAAATTTTTATACGGCGATTACTTACCAAATGTCAATCAGACTATTAAATTCCATGAGTTGTACGCTTTTGCACAAAGATTTAAAGCTGATTTTGATATAAAAACGATCAAAAATGTTCTTTCATTCACTAAAGATATTGTTGAAACATTTAATGTGCCTTTCAATGATATGGTTTTTGGTGGAACTGAAAAGGAAATCATTGATCGAGGGACTGATTGGTGTACCGATATATCGAGGGTTGGTTGTGTTTTATTACAATGTTTAAATATTCCATGTAGAATGGTTTATCTGGCAAACAAGAAATATGCATATAATGGACATGCAGTTTGTGAATTGTTTGTGAACAATGAATTTATTGTATGTGATTTCACTTATGGCGTACACGGTGTAATAGGGAAAAATCACTCTATATTTAATTTGATAAGTAATCAAAAGCATGTTAAACAAATATATAATGATTTTTGTATATCACAAGAAATGACAGACTATTTTCTTGGTATGTTTTCAAGTGCAGGGATAAGCGATTATGATGCGATGAGAAATTATCTTTATACAACTACAAAAGCTAATGAGTATTATAAAAAATTGATGACTATTGAACAGGATGGGCAATGGAAAATGGGAGAAGACAAATAGTCTTAAATCTTGATTATGTGTATCAAATGTGATACAATACTATTGAGGTGGATTGTATGAGAAATGATGTTATTCATGTCAGAGTTTCTGATGATTTAAAGAACAATGTTGAATCTATTTTGAGTGATCTTGGAATTACTTTATCCTATGCCGTTAATATATACTTAAAGCAAATAGTATCCAGAAGAGGTATTCCTTTTGATGTAGTTTTACCAAGTCAAGAGAAAGCTAAAGAAATTGAAATACTAGCAAACGCGATTAATTTAACTGGTGGGAAAGAAGTATCGTCTTATGCAAATCGCATACTAGGCTTATACGCTCAAGACTTGATTGATTATGAAACAGCAGTATTTGCACTTGGAAGAAACTTATAATGAAAGATTCATATATTTACAAAGACTCTGATGTTTTAATCAACAAAGCTAACATTAAAGATAAAGATAAACTTGATGAGTATGAAAACCGTATGACAAATCTTACTTTGATTTCATTAATCAAAACCCCGCTAAAGATTAGCACATCAAAAGATGTCTTAAAGATCCATAAGAAATTGTTTGAGAATGTTTATGATTGGGCTGGGGAACCAAGAAAAATTGACATCTATAAAGAAGAGCCTATTATCAATGGTAAGAGCGTTGAATATACAACACATCAGAGTATTATCAACGAATTGATTCATATAGATCATCAATACTTTAAAACTGAGTGGATATTACTGAAGAAAGAAGACTTCATTCATTTATTTACTCGAATGATTGCGGATGTTTGGAAAGTACACCCATTTAGAGAAGGGAACACAAGAACAGTTGCAGCGTTTGCTTACCTATTTTTAAAACAATATGGGTATGATTTCAATGCCGGACTCATTTCTCATCACGCTAAGTATTTTAGGAATGCACTTGTTATGGCTTCATTAGGACAGTATGCAGAGTATCAATATTTACAAAACATATTAATTGATGCTGTGTCAAACAAAGTAGACATAGATAATAAAGAAAAATATACCCAAATTAAACATTATCACATGGATCAATACAAATATGCTTATCACAAGGCAAAATGATAGAAATATATGTATAAACTTCGGGTCGTCTTTTCGGCACCATTTTTTGAATAATTCGTTTTTAGAGAAGGATCATTGAATTTCAATGGTCTTTTTTTTATGCAGTTATGTAAAATGGTTACTTTTGGAATAGATAACAAGAAATATCAAACATGAATTTCTAGGGTCAAATG
>WPCH01029255.1_pt1 | contig 58663 bp, 52 predicted proteins | sample 5399881 | NCBI WGS metagenome assembly WPCH01 (sample SAMN12869468, study PRJNA574797) | sludge metagenome | isolation source: wastewater treatment of pH5 | place: China:Beijing | collected 2019-05-20 | reverse complement strand
TTCTTTTTTCATAAATAATAAATTATACATAATTTATTTTATTTCTCTAGAAATAAAGAAAACGACTAGTTTTTCGCTAGTCGTTATTATAATTACTACAATTATTTACTTATTTTATTTTATTTTCCGCTTGAATTATGCCGTAGCCACCATCGTTACGAACATAGAGCAGCGAGATAAGTTCGTCTTCTTGGTCGAGGTAGAGGAAGAATTTATGGCCGAGTGCTTCCATCCGCGTAATTGCGTCTTCTAAATCCATCGGTTCCAGATAAATTGACTTCATCCGCACGACTTTTTCATCATCTTCATCAACATCAGCAGCAACGATGTTTTCAAAAGCGATTGATTCGCCTAAACTCATCCGATTTTTACGACTCATCCGTGTTTTTAGTTTGCGCATTTGTTGTTCGAGCGCATCAATTGCCTTATCGAAGGCGGCATACAAATCAGGATCTTTTTCTTCAGACCGGAAATCAAGTAGTTTTGTGAAAATTGTGACTTCCACTTTTGCCATGGTGCGATGCTTTGAAACAACAGCGCGACAATCAATATCATCATTAATGATGAAGTATTTGTTCATACGCGAAAGTTTCTTTTCAAGCGCATTTCTTATTGCGTCGGTGATGACGATGTTTTTACCAACAATTTGATATTTCATGTATCGTTTCCTTTCTATCAAGAAGTGGTTTGCTGCTACATTCATTTTAACATGGCGACTAATGAATAGAAAAGAAGAAACTTTAAAGCTTGTTAGAAAGCGTGTTCACGAAAGAAGGCTTTGAGCGCAGTAACTTTATCAAGAACCTCCCATGGAACGACTAAATCCGGCCGTCCAAAATGCCCAAGTGTACTTAAATCTTGATAACGGAAGATTGGACTACGTAGGGAAAATTCTTTTGTAATCATTCCCGGTCGGCAATCAAAAAACTGGTGAATTGCCGCATATATAAGTGAAATGTCAACTTTATGCGTATTAAAGGTGTCGACATAAACACTAATTGGTTCGGGGATACCGATGGCATAACTTAATTGAATTTCAACTTTATCAACAACTCCGGATGCTACTAGGTTTTTTGCGATATAGCGGGCATAATAGGCTGCGCTGCGATCAACTTTGCTCGGGTCTTTTCCACTAAACGCCCCGCCACCGTGCTTTGCGTAACCACCATACGTATCAACAATAATTTTGCGACCAGTTAAACCGGTATCACCAGCGGGCCCACCAATAACAAAACGACCCGTTGGATTAACTAAAAACTTAAAGTCAATATTAAGACCAAAACTTTCGGCGACAGGAAGCATAATTTTTTCATGAATAAAAGCCTTAAAATCTGCAAATATTGCATCCTCACTATGTTGTACACTCATTAGGATCGTATCAATCGCTTTGCGACCATCTTTATAATAGCGCATTGTTACTTGTGACTTCATATCTGGCCGCGCGTATGGAAACTTGCTGTCTTTTCGCATCTTTGTTGCGACACGCATTAATTTATGAGCGATTACAATCGCCAGGGGCATGAGCCCTTCACTTTCATTTGTTGCGTAGCCAAACATAATGCCTTGATCGCCGGCCCCTTGTTCTTCCGGTTTTGTTTGGTTCACCCCTTGCGCGATATCCGTGCTCTGTGTGTTCATTTTCACGACAATTTCCGCTTCTTTTGCACTAAAACCGAGTGTTTTGTCTGTATAACCAATATCATTTATTACTTTGCGCGCAATCGCTGCATAGTCGGGCGCGGGACCGGCAAGGGAAATTTCACCACTAATAAGCACGAAATTTGTTGCAGCAAAAACTTCACATGCGACACGTGCATTTTTATCAATTTTTAAACTTGCATCTAAGATCGCATCACTTATTTTGTCGCAAATTTTATCAGGATGCCCTTCACTCACTGATTCACTAGTGAATAATGTATATTCATGCATAATAATTTCCTCCTTTTAAGAAAAAATACTTTCCAAGGAAAGCATTATTTACTTTCCTTATCGTTACGATTTGCCTTTGGCGAGCACTTACTTATGTTCATAAGAGTTGCTACTACACGAATGCCACGATGTAGTTCTTGATAAGGTAATATTAGTATAGTGTATAAGCGTTGTTTTGTCAAAACAAAAAGGGCAGTATTTTGCCCTTAATAATACACAAAATTTAAATAGCTTACAGTTTAATTAATTCGCCAAGGACGGTGCCTTTAATGCCGGCCGCGTTTGCTTCATCAGTATCAATATGCATGGCAAGCGCAAAGTCTTCACGAACACGAATCACGACATCTTCAAATACAAGACTTCGTTCTTTTGTTTTAATGCGAACGGCAACAATTTCACCGTTGACAACATTAAACTCTTGAGCATCGGCCGGCGTCATGTGAATGTGCCGTTTTGCAATAATTAATCCTTCTTTTAATGTTACTTCACCCGCTGGTCCGACAAGTGTAACACCGGGTGTCCCTTTAATATCACCACTTTCGCGGACTGGGGCCATAATGCCGAGCGCATAAGCATCAGTTAAGGAAATTTCGACTTGACTTGCACTCCGTGTCGGACCTAAAACCGTTACACCGTCAAAGTTTCGTTTGGTGCCTTTAACTTGTAAGCGTGTTGTTGACGCAAATTGCCCGGGTTGACTAAGCATTCCACGAACGGCTAAGCTACTTCCTTCACCACATAACACTTGTAAATCAGCAGCACTGAGGTGAATATGGCGTGCTGATGTTTCGACTAAAATTTCTCGCATATTGTCACTCCTTCTCATTCGCCCATAATTATAGCAAATTTTCATAGTTTTACTATGTAACTGATTATGAAATCAGCGCATTATATTTAAAAGTGATACCATATAAGAACATACATTAAGGAAATAATTATTAATGCTGAAAAAATTCTTACAAAATAAACAAAATCAAGCTGAACTCATTCGCTTTGTCGTTGTGGGCGTTATTTGTACTGGCGTCGACTTTCTCGTGAGTGCGCTTGTCCAATACGTCATCTATACACAAACCGATATCGTTGTAATTCTCGGCTTTAATATAACCCTAAATATTTTCCTCGCTGCGCTCTTTGGTTTTGTCTTTGGTGTTATTACAAACTACATTTTATCGATTGTCGTAGTTTTTAAAAATGTTGAAGATACGAAAAAATCACGCTCAACTGGTGGGTTTCTCTTATTTGTACTTTTAAGTACGATCGGGTTTTTTATTAATTACGCAATTAAAGAGTTAGGTAACCTTATTATTCCGATGGCCGATAACTTCCTCTGGTTTGTGTTCGTGTTTGGTATTGCCACCTTCATTGTTCTCATTTATAACTATATTAGCCGGAAACTTATTTTATTTAAACCAAAGGCGGATGAAGAAACAACAGAAACTCCCGAATAATGACTTTTTTGCGCAAAATACATTATTGTATTTGAAACATTTACGAAAATTGTTATAATTTAAAGCGATGCAGCCATGGCGGAACCGGTAGACGCGTACGTTTGAGGGGCGTATGGGAAATCCCATGAGAGTTCAAGTCTCTCTGGCTGCACCATTATCTGATGAATTAGCTTCCATAAGGGGGCTATTTTTATAAAAACAATAGACTAACTATTAAATTACTTAATGCAAACGCTGAAAATTTATTATGATTAAGTACGATGAACGATTTCCCTTACTGCATAAATTGGTTAATTATAATATAATTAGAACATTAGGATGAACAAATTCCTAAACGACAGGTGACTAATGATTGAAGATATCCTTATCCAAGCAACACTCCTTCTTAGTGTTTTTATTTTTACCGGGTTAAGTTTTACCCATCTTTACGCGGGCCATAAAATCAAAGGGATTATGTTCGCCGCTGCGGGTATTTTTGCATCAACCATTGGCTATGTCATAACCTTTTTATTACCAACTGCACCAATCTATTTTTTTCTCGCGAATGTCTTTCTCGTCGTTGGTGCCTTACTTTTTTATTTAAGTACGAATAAACTAATTGGTGTACAAGCAAATATTAAAGAAACAGTTATTGTCTTTATAATTTATACATTTCTTCTCGCCTTTTTCATCTTCATTATCGAAATGCTCGATATTCGGCAGGCACTTGTAAGTGTGACCGTCATCTATATTTTTAGCCGTATTATTTATCTTTTACTCCGTCGTATGCGGACTGGAAAATCGAATTACTTACTTTCATACCTCGTTTTAAGCCTTGTACTTGTCATCATCCAAGTCGTGCGATTAATTTTAATTGCGCTTAATCTTAATAATACAATTATTGGTAACAACAATATGAGCGCTAATTTGTATTTACTAATTTTTACAGGATTAACATTTCTTGGTATTGCCTTTATTCTCGTCATTACAACGTCAATTTACACACGTCGCGACCTTTTAATTGAGCGCAACTTATTAAATGAATGGTCGGTAACTGATTATTTAACGAAATTACCAAACCGCCGTTATCTTTTTAGTCATCTTAATGCGTTAATGGCTAAAGACGAACCATTTGCGGTAGTGATGATTGATATTGACGGCTTTAAAATTATTAATGACACATATGGGCATGCGGTCGGTGATGCGGTGTTAATTGATTACGCCAAAAAACTATATACAAAGATTGGCCATGATCATTTTGTCGCGCGGCTTGGTGGTGACGAATTTGTTATTGTCTTTACAAATATTATTGAAAAAGAAACGATTACAAACCATGTCTTCACATCTTCACATTTAACAAATCTTTTTGTGAATGATAAAACATACGATTTTACGATTAAAAACTCCGCGGGTGTTGCCCTTTTCCCTGACCATAGTCGTGATCCAAGTGAATTAATTAGTAAAGCTGACCACGCACTTTATAGCGCTAAGACAAGTGACGCAAATCGTATAAAATTTTATCATGATTAAATCGTTTATCTTTAAATCGTTTATTGCACAAATTTACGTTTGATTTCTAACAAGTTTTTATTTAAAAATGATGAATTTATGCTAAAATCAAAGAGAACTGAGGGTAATATATGAAACCATTTTTAAATCATCTTAAGCTAATTATTGCGCGCATTGATCAGTTCTTTAACGTTGTCAATAACGCGATATTAAAATTTTTCCGCAAACATTATTTATGGCTTGTTTTTATTGTTATTCTCGCCGCTTCCCTCATTGTGCGGATCGCCTTTTTCCCATTTTTAAGTGGTGATATGTATCATTTCTTACTTTCTTGGTTTAATCATCTACGAAATAGTGGCGGGCTTAAAGCAATGGGCACATATCCATGGACAGGTGACGCACTCGTCCGCGCTGGCGATTATCCAGTGTCGTATATTAATATACTTGCGCTCCTTTCCTATTTACCAGGCAAGCCAATGCATATTATCAAAGCACTTAGTGTGTTCTTTGATTATGTCCTTGCCTTTGGTGCCCTCTTAATTGTGCGTGAATTTAATAAAAATAAATTCTATTCGCTTATTGCGTTTACCGTCTTCGTCTTTTTTCCGACGAGCATTTTAAATTCAGCCATTTGGGGCCAGGCTGATCAAATATATGTGGCCTTTATTGTGTGGACGCTATGGCTTTTAATTCGCAAGCGGCCAATGTTAGCAATGATTCCGCTTGGCTTAGCGCTCTCCATCAAACCACAAGCCATCTTTTTTGTCCCTGTTGTTATTTTTATGTGGCTTGCAAAAAGTATTAAGCTACGCCACTTATTACTTATCCCACTCGTGATTTTCATTACCTTTTTACCAAGCTATTTTGTCGGCGCACCATTCAAGATGCCGTTTGAAATGTATGCAAACCAAATTACTAATTTATATCCAAACGCTAACTATGGTGCTGGTTCGCTTTATGCCTTTTTTGAAATGTCGCATTTCCGGGACGGAATTAATAATTATGCCGGGGTTGTTTTTGCGTTTATTGCCGTTGGTGTCGCCCTTTTATATTTATATCACTATGAAGTCGCGGCAACACCAAAAAACTTAGTCTTTGTCGCAACACTTTTCGCACTTGTTGTGCCGTTTGTTTTACCACATATGCATGAACGTTACTTTTATATGGCTGACGCCCTTGTACTTGTTTATGTGCTTGTTTACCGCCGAAAATATTTTCTAGGACTTCTGATGTCCTTTTCTAGTGTCCTTACATATACCCACTTTTTAACCGGTCAATATATTTTTAAATTTTTGGGAAGTGACAGTGTGCGACTTGCGGCTCTTATTAACGCTAGTATTATTATTACGCTCTTCTTTGAAGCAAAGCACGTTTTAGAAAAAATGCCCGCACCAATTGCGGACAATATCGTTGAAAACGTTGAAGAAATTAGTTAATGTCTTCGTCTGCTTCTTTTTTATAAAGTTTGTTCTTTAATTTAAAATGCATAATAACTACTGCGCCGAAAACAAAGATACCAAGCGGTAACCCGACTTGATAACTATACTGCGTATATTGGATGTCAATTGTATGGTTTCCTGCTGTTTCGACGACAAAACCCGTGTATATATTGAAACGAAGCATCGTTTCAATTTTTTTACCATCAAGAAAAACACGTAAGTTTGGATCGCGCGGTAACGTAATAAGCATATGCTGATTATTTACTTTTGTCGTTATTTCACTGCGATAACTGGCAGTGTTTTTTTGGACGACATTGTGAATTGTTACTTGGTTACGGATCGCATTAATATATTCGTTTAGCACATCTAAATCTTCATAATATATTGCTTCTTTAATTTCAACGTTTTCGCGTGGAGCGTTAATCGAAACTCGTAATGTTGTTTGTGCGCGGTCGTTGCGGATACCGTTAATTTGGTAGCCATGATATGAAAAATACGTCAGCGGCATCCCATTTTCACTTAACGTTAAGTCATTACGATTAGAAGTTGCAATATAGTAATAGTAATTCGTTGGTTTATCTAATGTCACGTTATAAGTAATTGTTCCATTATTTATAACGTTGTAGCGATAGTCATTCGTGTTCGTTACTGATGGCGATAATGTGCGATTAACCGTTGCCTTTTTAAAGATATCTTTTTGATTACCGTGCTCATCGACAACATGACCCGTTAAGCCCTTAAAGAGATGATTTTGGTATTCAAACATATCAAACCAATACACGTCAGTAGCGTTAAGCCATTTACCTTCACCGATATATGTTGATGTGTGCGGTCTTGTCGACATTAAAAATGGTAAGACGTATTTATTTTCATACACGTGATATTTCGCACTATCATAATTAACTTCATCAAGGTAGCGCACAAAATCAAAATTGCGGTTTGTGCCCTTATCAATAAAATATTTCAACCCTAAATATGAGTTCATTGCGAGCGTTGACCCGTTAGCGTAATTTAAATTGAAACTATTATAATGAAATCCGACTTTTTTCATATAGTTATTAACATCAAACTTTTCACTTGAGGAATAATGGGAAATACCGTTATAGCCAAAGTAGAGTGCATCATTATCCGCATTATTATATGTACCGCTACGAATAAATGATTTTTCCATACGGTAAAGTGATGTGTCATATGCTTTTACAAAATTAACAACATCACTAATTTCTTCATCATCACGATATTTTTCCATTGGTAAATGAGTTACGGTGTCGTTTAACGCCGCTAAGATGTGCGCGTTATTGCCGTAAACATTTAATAGGGCAACAACCATTAACCCGCTAATTACAAGCGGAGTCGCAATTTGTTTAAATGTCACCTTTTGCATCGTGTCGCTTGTAAGCACAAAGTTTAGTGCATAGACAATTATTAATAGCGTAAATGTTAGGAAAAAGTATAAATTATTCGCACTAGCAACAACGTAGCCGTCATATTTTAAATTAAGCACTAAGACAATATAGAGAAAAAGCGGAACAAGAAAACTCCACCACGGTTGCGATTTGAAGTTTGCTAGTGTTTTTGCCCCGTAAAAAATTAATAAAAAGCCAAAAATAAACGCATGCCGACTTGGAAACCAGTTCGGGGCCGGACCACCGTGGAATAGATGATCAATACCTTTATTATTGAAGGCAAGTAAATAAATAAAGAAAATAATGCCAGCACTCACCCGTTGCCACGCAATAAACTTTTTATTAAAGAAAAATAAAATCGTTAAAATAAGGGGAATAACCCCAACATAAAAACTAATTGAGTATCCTGTTCCACTTATATCAGGCATCCCCGTATGACTACCAAGCAGAAACGCCCGTTTTAGATCAAGTAAATCATAATGCTCACGAATCGTCACGGCAAGGTTTGTAAAGCTACTCCCCCCTTTGGTCCCTAAAATGTTTAAGATCGCCGTGCCCCAAAACGCAAACGAGATAATGCCCGCTAAGAGCGAACCACCGGCAAATGAGAGGACACGTTTTAATAAGACTTTGCCGTAAACTTCTTTCCCGTCCACAGTCGTGAGGAAAAATAAAACGGCGAACAGACAAATCATAATACCGATATACCACGATGTCATGATCGCATAACTTAAACTCAAAATATAAAAAAGCGGCGACTGGTCATCTTTAATTTTAATAATCCCGTACACAACTAACGGGAGTGCAATTACGCCATCTAACCACATAAGGTTTGAATAATAGACAAAGTTATATGCAATAAGCGCGTAACTTATACTAAAGAGTAAATTAATGTAATTATTCTTATTTATCTTTGCTAACACGAAATAACTTGCTAATCCCGCAGTCGCGATCTTTAAAACAATAATGATCATTAGTGCTTTCGGTAATTCGCTTAACGGAAAAAACTTTAACAGTAAATTAAATGGCGACGCTAAATAATAAAGAAAGATTGATAAAAAGTCACCACCTGTCACCTTACCTAATGTATAGAGTAAATTATATTCTCCATCAAGAATCCGTTTATAATAACGGAAAAACGGAATATATTGTCCTTGCATATCAATCATTGCAAGGGAATGGCCGTCTTTAGCAAACGGGTAATAGTTTGCGCCTTTAAAAAGCAGGATACTTGCAACAAGCGGCACAACAAATGCAATGAGGGCCAAAAGCACATTGACAATGTGTTTTTGTACGACTTCATTCGTTAGCCATGATTTAATTTTCGAGAGAACGTTATTCATTAGCTATATTATATATTAACTCATGATAAAAAATTTACATTTTAGTCATAAAATGCTATCATTTTAAAAGTAAAGGATTCATTTATGAAAAAGAAAATCGCCCTTATAATTCCTGCATTTAACGAAGAAGAAATGATTGAAACTTTATATCAAGAAATTACCAAGGTAATTAACCCACTTGTTCTTTATAATTTCATTTTGCTATTTGTTGATGATGGTTCAAAAGATAAAACACTCCCGCTTATTAAAGAAAAGGCCGCCATTGATGAACGTGTTAAATACGTTTCCTTTTCGCGTAACTTTGGCAAAGAATCATCAATGTTTGCGGGTCTTGAATATGCCAAAAAACTAACCGTTGACGCGGCAATCTTTATGGACGCAGACTTACAAGATCCACCCGCCATAATTGTTGAATTTTTAAAATATTACGAAGAAGGCTATAAATATATTTATACGCGCAATAAAAACCGTAAAGGGCAAGGCTTTCTTAAAAAGATGTTTTCGATTGCCTTTTATAAAGTGTATAAGTTTTTTACGAAAGAGAAAAACGTTATTTCTAATGCCCGCGACTTTGCGCTCCTTGATAAAGATGTCATTGATGCCTTTTTAAGCTTTAGTGATAAACGTCGTTATTCAAAAGGCATTGCCTCCCAAATTGGTTTTAAAAATAAAGTCATTGAGTATGATTTCCATAACCGGCAAGCGGGGACAACGAAATGGTCATTTCGCAAACTTTTTAACTATGCAATGATGGGCATCGAACAATTTTCCCGCATTTATGAAATTGTGCCAAACATTATTATTGGAATTTTAATCTTACTTCTCGGGGGCGAAATATACTTAGCAATTGTGAACGCTAACGTTATTTACTGGCTTTTTGTCGCAATAACGGTCGGTGTGCTCTTTATTGTTATCATTTTAAAATACATCTTGAAAGTCGTCTATGATATTCGCGACCAACAACTTGGCCGTGCCCAATACTTAACTGCAGAGACGAATGTAAAAGGATAAATGAATACTGAATATTTAAAAATGATCAATGGCGAACTGTATAATGCGCAAGACGCACATTTAAAAAAGTTACGCCGTGATGCCCGTGTTATTGTTGATGCTTTTAATAGTATGCCGTTTAGTGATGAACTCGAAGCAAATAAATTATTAAAAAGCCTATTTAAAGCGATGGGCACAAATAGTCGCATTAAAAAGCCTGTCTATTTTGATTACGGCATAAACATTTATCTTGGTGACAATTTCTATGCAAATTATGATTGTATTTTTCTTGATGTCGCCCCCATTGTTATTGGCCATAACGTCATGCTTGGGCCACGTGTATCACTTTTTACGGCAACACATCCGGTTGACGTTAAAACACGAAACAGCGGTCTTGAAGGGGGTAAACCAATTGTGATTGGTAATAATGTTTGGATTGGCGGCAACACCGTTATTAATCCTGGTGTCACCATTGGTGATAACACCGTAATCGGTGCTGGTTCTGTTGTGACAAAAAATATCCCGCCAAATGTTATTGCTGTTGGTAATCCGTGCCGTGTGTTACGCAAAATTACCGAGTTAAAAACCGTAAACCACATATAAAAAGCGAATTTATTCAGCATTTAACTATTTTTGTATATTTTTTTACCGATATTATATATACTATTAATGATTAGAGAAATTTTTCCATATTTGAAAGGTGGTTTTTATGAGTAACAAGCCAAAAGCAATTTCTAAAAATCTCGTATATCGTTTGCCAATTTATTTAACAATTTCCCGGCGGTTACTTGATGAAGGAGCAAAATATATTACCGCTCCACAAATTAGTGATATTACCGGCATTAATGTTGAAACCGTAAAAAAAGATTTATCACAAATTTGTAAAACACCGGGTAATCCCAAACTCGGTCGCGAAGCTGACATTTTAGTTGATGAAATTCTCGAGTTTGGGGTCTACACTAAATTAACAAATGCCGTCCTCATTGGTGTTGGTCATTTAGGGCGTGCCTTATTAAACTACACCGGCTTTAGTGAATGGGGTTTAAATATCGCCGCAGGGTTTGATCGTAATCCCGAGCTTGTTGGTACAGCGATTGACGGTAAACCTATTTACGATAATAACGAATTACCGCGCATCATTAAAGAAACAAACGCGGAAATTGCGATTATGACGGTTCCCAAAGAATACGCCCAACAACTCGTTGACTTTGCAGTTGCGGCGGGCATTAAAGCAATTTGGAACTTTGCGCCAATTCATATTAATGTTCCAGATGATGTCATTTTACAAAATGAAAACATGGCAAGTAGCCTTAGTTTACTAAACTACAACTTAAAAGCGGCGAAACGAAAAAAACCACGCAAGAAAACAAAGTAGTGAAATAAAAATAGGTAGCGGTGTTGCTACCTATTTCTTTAGCTTAGTTGCCTTTATTCAAGTTCGGCTGCTAATTCTTTGAGTTTACGTTTAAGTGGTGTAATAACGCGCTTCACGTTTCCTTCAATAAATGGATTACGTAGTTTTGCTTTTTCTAAAAGTTCTACGAATGGATAACGCCCACCTAATTTACAAAGTTTCACATACTTCTTCCATGCCCGTTCTTGGTTTTTCCACATTTCAGTTGCGAATTGGAACGCCACGACTTGGGCAAGTGTGTAGTCAATATAGTAAAACGGACTACTGAAGATATGACCTTGACGCACCCAAAAACCACCATCTTCTAAATATGGGGCACCGCGGTAATTACGGATTGGTAAATATTTCTTTTCAACGTCACGCCATAACGCACACCGCTGCGCGTGTGTCATGTTTGGATTTGTATAGACAGCTTCTTGGAATTCATCAACGGCCACACCATAAGGCAAGAACTTAATCGCCCCTTCTAAGTGTGATAAGCGATATTTTTTCGCATCATCAAATAATGATTCCATCCATGGCCACGCAAAGAATTCCATACTCATCGAGTGGATTTCACATGCTTCAAGTGTTGGTTGCCGATATTCACTAATTTTAATATTCCGGCTTTCATACCCTTGGTAAGCGTGACCAACTTCGTGTGTTAATGTATCGACGTCATGTGCGGTACCGTTAAAGTTAGCAAAAATGAATGGTGCTTTATAGCGCGGGAAGTATGTCATGAAGCCACCACCGCGTTTACCGGGCCGTGCTTCGAGGTCTAACAGTTCTTTATCAACCATAAAGCGGAAGAATTCACCCGTTTCTGGACTTAATTCATCATACATTTTTGTTGCCGCTTTAACGAGGTAATTGACATCACCGGCTGGAAGTGGATTGCCATCGGCAAAGTCTTGGCTTAAGTCATAATAACGGGGGCCACTAATACCTGCCCGTTTTAAGCTTTGACGATAAAGTCGGTTGACGAGCGGAACAACTTCGCGATAAATTTGATCACGATAGCCTTTAACTTCTGTAGCCGTGTAATCAAGTCGCCCTAATTTTAAATACCCGAGTTCGACATAGTTTTTAAACCCAAGTTTTAAGGCTTTCTCATGGCGAATTTGCACAAGTTCACTGTAAATACGTCCAAGTTCGGCGTCATTTGCTTCAAAGAACTTCACACTTGCGGCACTAGCGCGTTTCCGAATATCGCGATCTTTATGTTGGGTAAATTTGCCAAGTTGTGAGAGATTATATATTTCGCCGTCAAACTTAATTTCGGCTCCTGCCATAATTTTGGAATATTCATTGGCAAGTTGTGCTTCTTTTTGCATTAATTCAATAATGCTTGGATCAAACGTCTTTAATTGCGTTTCGATCATCTTAAATAAATAACTGCCCCATTTTTTCTCAAGTTCAGCGCGATATGGCGATGCGACAAGTAACTTGTTATATTCATTTAAAAGCGCAGTTAAGTATGGGAAATGATGATCAACATATTCCTGTGCCTTTACATATTCTTCATTACGTGTATCTTGCGAAAATTTCACACTGATGATAACGGCGTCAGTAACAACGTCATCAACATAAGCGGAAATTCGATTCATTGTCCGTGATGCACTAGCAGCATCTTTAGCGTTTTGAAACGCTGTAATCATTTTGGTTAAATCCTTTTTTACCTTTTCAATGTTCGGTATATTAAAAGGATATTCACTAAATTTCATAATCTTTTTTCCTTTCTTATTTTAAGATTAAACTTGGTTCACTCATCTCTTGTGGCGGAACATCACCGAGTAAGTCAATAATCGTTGGGGCGATGTTTCCAAGTTTTCCACCGTTTGCCATTAATTTAATATTCTCACGATTGATTGCAAATTGCACGAGATTTGTCGTGTGGGCCGTGTATGGCAGCCCATTTTCATCGATTAATTGCTCGGCATTACCGTGATCTGCCGTCAAAATAAGTGTTGCGTCATGCGCTTCGACCCATGCATTAATGCGGCCGACACATTCGTCAACAACTTCAACGGCTTTAACAACTGCATCCATAATTGCGGTATGACCAACCATATCGGGACTTGCAAAGTTTAATATCACAACATCAAGGTCGCCTTTATTAAGTTCAACAAGTAGCGCATCGGTTATTTCGCGGCTTGACATTTCTGGTTTTAAGTCATACGTTGCCACTTTTGGGGATGGAATAAGTACGCGCCGCGCGTTTTTAAGTTCTGGTTTTTCGATACCATCATAATTAACCGTGCCATCAAAAAAGAACGTAACGTGCGCATATTTTTCGGTTTCTGCAATCCGCAGTTGTGTATAGCCATTATTTGCTAAAAAGACGCCTAAGCCATTATCAAGTTTTGGTAAACTTAACGCAATGTGCCCGTGCACTGAATCCGCATACTTCATCGTGCACACATAATAAATATTGTTAAGAATCGGGTTCGGCACATACGCTTTAAACACCGGCACGCCATCTTTAAGCGGTGGGTTTTCGTAAAAATGTGGATTTGTAATGACCGTACTTAATTGAATCGCGCGGTCGGGGCGATAGTTAACAAAAATAACCGCATCGTTATCACCAAGTTTGCCCTCAACAAGTGTATTAACACCCGGCACTAAAAATTCGTCACTTGGATCAAAACCATGCGTTGGTAATGTAGCGTATTGATTTTTAAAATACACTTTAAAATCACTAAACCCGACACCTTTACCGTTTACAATGGCGTTATAAGCAACATTAATCCGGTCCATATTTTTATCGCGGTCCATTCCGTAATAGCGGCCACCAATTGTTGCTAACTTACCAAACCCGTGTTGTGCCATATGGTCGACTAGCTCTTGAATATAGAGGGGTCCGTTTTGTGGTGAAACATCACGGCCATCCATAAATGCGTGTAAATAAGCGTCTTTTGCGCCGTGCTTTTTTGCTAATTCAAAAAGCGCCTTAATATGGTTAATGTGCGAATGGACACCGCCGTCACTCACTAACCCCATAATATGCAGTTTTGAGTTATGTTTAATCGTGTGTTTAACTGCATTAATATATTGTTCATTTTCAAAGAAACGGCCATCTTTAATAAGTTGATTAATGTATGTTAATGATTGATAAACAATCCGTCCGGCTCCAATATTCATGTGCCCAACTTCACTGTTGCCCATTTGCCCAGCAGGTAAGCCGACGGCTTCGCCCGATGCTTCAATTAATGTCGTTGGATACTTGTTAAAAAATCCAGAAATATTCGGGGTGTGGGCTTTACGAACAGCGTTGCCTTCGACTTTTTCACTGTAACCGTAACCATCAAGGATGGTGAAGATAATTGGTCTTTTATTCATAATAAAACCTTCTTTCCTTAGTAATTATATTACTAAACGGAAATAATAAGCGGCATTATGATACATTTTTAGATTTTTTCTAAAGTTTTTAAACGAAGCATAACGACAAAAAGTGCGAATATTAAAGAATCTTTATTAATATTTAAGTTGGCAACAAGTTTGTTGTACCGATATACCTCATTGCGGATGAGTACAACATTTTCGGCAATACCATTAATTATTTGTACCGTTTTTGAATCTCCCTGCGCAAGTGTTTTAAGTGTTGTTTGTAGTTCCCGATCTTTTTCTGACAAAATTTTATTGATAGTCGTTAGATCTTTTTTTGCTAATAGGGTGTTTAATTCTTCTTCGTTAATATACTCGTGTTTTTTACTAGCTCCAAGCATTTTAAAAAGGGCGATTTGCCCCGCAAAAAGACTAGCAAGAGTTTCAGTACTTTTTGATAGCTGTTTTTGGTATGTAACCGTAATATGCACGAAAAAAAGCGCTAATACAAGATAGAGGATTACGACGATAAAAATAATAATTCGGACTATTTCCATGTGCCAATTATAACACAATTATACCGGTGTTTGTTCCCCGAATTAGTGAAAGCGGTACATTTTGACAAACATGACCTTTCAGTGTTAATATATAAACGGAGGTTTATATAATGAGCACAACAAAACCTATTATCGCAATTATTTATGATTTCGACAAAACACTAACAAAAGACGATATGCAAAACTTCAGTTTCATCCCGGCACTTGGCATGACACCAGCCGAATTTTGGCATGAAACGGGTGTGTTTAGCGACAAAACAGGCGTTGAACGCATTTTATCCTACATGTATATGATGATTGTCAAAGCAAAAGAAAAAGGGATTAACCTAACCCGCGAATACTTATTTTCTTTAGGTAAAGATTTAAAATACTTTAATGGTGTCCTTACATGGTTTGAACGGATTAATGCTTATGGCGAAGAAAAAGGGATTAAAATTGAACACTACCTTATTAGTAGTGGGACAAAAGAAATAATCGAAGGTTCGGAAATTGCGAAAAACTTTAAAGCAATCTTTGGCTGTGAATTTTATTTTGATCCTGACACAAAAATCCCAGTATGGCCAAAGCTTGCGATTAACTATACGGCAAAAACGCAGTTCTACTTCCGGATTACTAAAGGTATCTTAGATACAACTGAAGATAATGCCTTAAACCGTAAATCACTACACCGGATTCCGCACCGCAATATTATTTATATTGGTGATGGGATGACGGACGTTCCGGTTATGTTACTTGTTAAACAAAATGGTGGCCATTCAATTGCAGTTTATCCAAAAGGCGAACGCGAGAAAGTTGAATACTTATACAAAGAAGGCCGTGTTAACTTTGTGGCACGCGCTGATTACAGTGAAAAATCCGACATTACCTCAATTGTTAAATTAATTGTTGATCAAGTAAACATTGCCGAACAAATCGAGAAAAAGAAAATCTTAGCGTAATGAATGTTTATGAAATAAACACAATCGTCGAAGGGACGATTAGTGAAATTCGCCCGTATGGTGCGCTTATTAGTTTCCCGGCTGACAATAAGGTCGGACTTTTACATATTAAACAAATTAGTGATGCTTACATTAGTAACATTAATACATACTTACAAGTTGGGGCGCAAATTAAAGTGCGGATTATTGAAATTGACCCGATTAATGGCTTTTTAAAACTTTCACTCAAAACGGTGCCACAGCATGAACGGATTATGTTTGAACGGGAACGAAAATTTGTTGCGATTAATCCCGCACAAGTTGATTTCGCCCCACTTGCGGAAGCACTGCCAACGTGGATTGAACAAGCAATAAAGGAGATTGAAGATCATGATTAAACTAAATCTTGACCACATTTTAAAACCGTTTAACGCACAAAACTATCAGGCTAAACTACTCTCTGTTAATGAAGCAATTAATAATAAGTCAGGACTCGGCAATGATTACTTAGGCTGGGCCGATTGGCCGGTTGAAATTGATCAAAAAGAATTTGCGTTAATTAAAAAAGCTGCCGCAGATATCCAAAAACATTATGACACTTTAGTCGTTGTTGGTATTGGTGGTTCTTACTTAGGGGCACGCGCTGCTATTGAAGCAATTAACGGCTTATTGCCGCAAAACGGGGTTGAAATTGTATTTTTAGGCCATACATTTTCTCCAACCTTAACCGCCCAAACACTTGCTTATTTAAAAACTCGTAATTTTGCAATTAATGTTATTTCCAAAAGTGGCACGACAACAGAAACAAGTATTGCCTTCCGTTTATTAAAAAAACTGCTTGTTGATAAAGTTGGCGAAAAAGCTGCTAATGCACGCATATATGCGACAACTGATCCGCATGGCGGGGCATTACGTAAACTTGCAACAATTAATAACTACACAACATTTAACCTTCCCCCCGACATTGGTGGACGCTATAGTGTATTAACGGCGGTTGGCCTTTTACCACTCGCGGTTGCTGGCATTAATATTGATGAACTTTTAGCAGGTGCTAAACAAGCTCGTGCCGAAAGTATCGAAAACATTAAGCACCCACTTTATACTTATGCAGCCTTACGTGACTTTATGTATCGCAGTGGCAAAAGTGTTGAACTCTTTGTCGTTTATGAACCGCAATTTGCGATGTTTAATGAGTGGCTCAAGCAACTATATGGCGAAAGTGAAGGAAAAGAACATAAGGGACTATTCCCCGCTTCGGTTAACTTTTCGACTGATCTTCACAGCCTTGGCCAATTTATTCAAGACGGATCACCAATCCTTTTTGAAACAATCCTTTATGTTGAAAACCCACTCCATAACGTTACAATCCCCCTTGAAGCAAATGATCTTGATGAACTTAATTATATTGCTGGTAAAGAATTAAGTTATGTGAATAAACAAGCGTTTAAAGGCACGTTAAAAGCACATACAACTGAGGGGGGTGTGCCTAATGTTCTTTTTGAAATCACAAAAATGGATGCCAAAACACTTGGCTACCTCTTCTATTTCTTTATGCGTTCGTGTGCAGTAAGCGGCTATCTTTTAGATATTAACCCGTTTGACCAACCGGGTGTTGAAGTTTACAAAAAAAATATGTTTGCACTTTTAGGCAAGAAAGGCTATTAGTTTAGGACTTTTTTCAGCATTATTTGTTGACTAAAATTGCCGTCAGTGATAGACTAAATAAGCATAAATTAGCGACCTGGCCCGGATGTTTAGCTCAGCTGGGAGAGCATCGCCTTTACACGGCGGAGGTCGGGGGTTCAAACCCCTCAACATCCACCATTTATTTTATGCCAAAAGAGGGGGAGTAGCGAAGTGGCCAAACGCGGCTGACTGTAAATCAGTTCCTTCGGGTTCGGTGGTTCAAATCCGCCCTCCCCCACCATCATTTGTTGGGGCATAGCCAAGCGGTAAGGCAACAGACTTTGACTCTGTCATCTCCCTAGTTCGAATCTAGGTGCCCCAGCCAAACCTCCCGTTAGCTCAGTGGTAGAGCATTTGACTTTTAATCAAAGGGTCGTAAGTTCGAGTCTTACACGGGAGACCATTTTGATGCCCAGGTGGCGGAACAGGTAGACGCACAGGACTTAAAATCCTGCGGTGGCGACACCGTGCCGGTTCAAGTCCGGCCCCGGGCACCATGCACAAAATTAACGGATCAATTATTGGTCCGTTTTTTTGTCTAAAGTTATTATTGTGTTGCAAATGTGATACAATGTTAAGAGAGGTAGTTGAGATGAAAAATGATGTTGTCCATGTGAGAGTGAATAGCGATTTAAAGGCTAATGTAGAAACGATACTAAATGATCTTGGTGTTACGCTCTCTTATGCAATCAATATGTATTTAAAACAAATTGAGTCAAAGCGAGGAATTCCTTTTGACGTTGTGTTACCAAGCGAGGAGCGATCAAAGGAAATTGAAGTATTAGCCAAGGCAATTAACTTAACTGGTGGAAAAGAAATATCTAACTATGCAAATAAAATTATAAGTTTGTATGCCCAAAATATTATTGATTATGAAACCGCTGTTTTTGCGTTAGGGAGAAATTTATAATGAAAGACCCTTATGTTTATGAAAATAGTGATGTTTTAATAAATAAAGCAAATTTGAAAGAAAAGAAAAAACTTGATGAATTTGAAAACAGAATGACGAACTTGGCACTTGTCCTACTTTATTCCGATCCAATAACAATTACTACTGTCCATGATATATTTAAAATTCACGCCGTGTTATTCAAAAATGTCTATAGTTGGGCAGGAAACCCAAGGACAATTAACATTTCAAAAAATGAACCAATTTTAACGGGATTAACCGTAGAATATACGCCACATAAAGAAATAATGAAAGAGCTTGATACACTAGATATATTTTTTAAACACCACCATTGGAATGAAATGGCTAAGGAGGATTTTATCCATATTTTTACACGTCTTATTGCAAAATTATGGCAAATTCATCCGTTCCGAGAAGGTAATACTCGAACCGTTTCCGCTTTCGCATTTTTATTATTGAAACAATATGGTCACCCTTATAATCCGTCAGTTATCAAAGAAAACGCTAAGTATTTTAGAAACGCACTTGTAATGGCCTCAATCAAAGAATATTCTCAATATCATTATCTACAAAAAATATTGATTGATGTAATTGAAATACATACTGATAAATTATCGACGACGAAATACACAACAATTGGGGATTATAATGTTGACGATTACGAATATGAATACCATAAGTTAAAAACTGACTAATATAGCCAACTGACTTAAAATTCTGCGGTGGCGACACCGTGCCGGTTCAAGTCCGGCCCCGGGCACCATTCAAAATTAACAAGCCAGAAGGCTTGTTTTTTACTTATGTTATTTTTAATCAGTTATAATTTAACCGATACAATTGCGGCATTAACATCACTAAATCTTAAAACATTATCATTTAAAGTGTAAGAAATATTATATTCTTTAAGACGCGCGATTAAGTGTGGTATATCTTCTTTTTTGTAATGGATGTCATAAGCGATTAGGCCGTTCTTTTTTACGTTAGGTGGCAAAGGACGGGAACGCCATACGTTATAAGCAAGGTGATGGTGATAACCTTGATTACTTAAAAATGTTGCCGAGTTTTTAAAATCCAAGACAATGTCAAAGCCAAGAATTTCATGATAAAACACTCTAGCATGTTCCATATCATTTACATGGAGGTGTAAATGACCCATAATTGTACCTTCCGGAATCACTTTATACTCTTCATCCACTAATGTAAATAAATCATCAATATCGAGCCGTTTTGTTGTCATATAAATGTTATTTGTTAAATCACGCCAAATATAATGGGGTTTATCAACATATATTTCTATTCCGTTTCCTTCTGGATCTTCTAAGTAGACAGCTTCGCTTACATGATGATCACTTGCGCCAACAAAGCGTCCTTGCGTCTTTAAATAGTGGTAAGTAAAGTTTGCTAGGTCACGTCTTGTTGGCAAGAGCAAGGCATAATGATATAACCCAATCGTCCCGTTAACAATCGTCGTTTCCGGATCAACTTCTAAAATAACAAGTGTATGGCCACTTTTTGTGCCTAGATAAAATTTATTTGGTTCTTGTTGAAGGATTTTTAACTTTAAAATATTTAAATAATAATCAAGCATAACTGCTTCATCTTTAATGCGCAATGTTACCGTACTTACATAATTATATTCATGTGAATGAAAACTTTTCATAATATATTTCTCATCTTGCAAGTATTCTACTATAAAAAGTATAGTGTGTTATCACTAATGCTTAAAAATGATTTACATCACTTAAAACTACGATTATATGACAGTCTATAGCGTTTTATTTTCGGTTATTTCGTCAGGCTTTTTATTTTTATAATATACAACATATTTTGTGTAGAGAAATTCAAGCACGAAATTTAAGAGCATGGTTACTGCTAAAATTAGAAAGCCGTTTGCGTTATGAACTGTTTCAAAATAGTTCCCAAGTAATGTGGTAACGGGAATAAAAACGACATAAAAAAGAAATGTTAATGTCATTGCTAAGTACACATTATTTGTGCCTTTAAATGTAATCTTGCGGTTAAATGTAAAGTTCCATAATACGGATAGTGTAACGGCAATTAAATATTTCGGCCAGTAGTTCCATGGTGTAATAATTTCTAATAATGCGAAACTTAAAAACTGAATAATCCCCGCGGACAGTGAAAAAAGTGTAAATAGGAACGCTTCTTTTTTCATAGCTATTACCAATATGCTAAATTAGCATACTTTCATTTTTAACGTTGGTGCCTCCGATCGGACTTGAACCGATACAGTATCTCTACTAATGGATTTTGAGTCCATCGCGTCTACCATTCCACCACGGAGGCGTGATTATATTATAAATTAAAGCCCAAAAAAATAATGGCAATTTAAACAATTTAAGCAAAAAGTATATATTAATTACTATTCCGTAAAGTTATCGTTAAACGGTAAATTAAAGGCTTTCGCGACACCAAAATTTGTCACATGGCCGTTATATGTATTAATACCACGGCGCAGCGCAGCGTCACGAAGCGCAACTTCTTTGCCACTCGCTATTTTTAACCCGTATTTAAGCGTCGCGTTATTTAATGCTTCCGTTGTCGTTAAGGCGACCGCACCAGGCATATTCGCGACACAATAATGCGTGATGCCATCAACATTAAATACTGGGTTTAAATGCGTTGTAGGCCGGCTTACTTCGGTAGAACCACCTTGATCAATCGCGACGTCAACAATCACACTGCCCGGCCGCATTGTTTTATAATATTCGCGTTTAATTAGCTTGGGTGCTTTCGCGCCCGGAATTAGCACCGCACCGATAATAAGGTCTTGCGTTTTAATCGTTTCGCGAATATTTGCTTCACTACTATAAAGTGTTGTCACTTTACTACCATACAGCGCATCAATTTCGACGAGCCGATTTAAATTAACATCAAGGATGGTTACACGTGCTTCAAGGCCAACGGCCATCTTTAATGCGTTTATACCAACAACACCCGCGCCAATAATCATTACCCGCGCCCGTTTAACACCTGGTAATCCTGAAAGCAGTAATCCGCGACCCCCAAACGGCTTTTGTAAGTATTTAACGCCTTCTAAGACGGAAAGGCGCCCTGCTGCTTCACTCATTGGCCGTAAGCATGGTAAAGTTATGCCGTCTTCACTAATTGTTTCATAAGCAATACCCGTTACTTTATTTGTGAGTAATGCCTTTGTTAAAGCTTCATCCGCGGCGAGATGTAAAAAAGTATAAATAATTAAACCAGGACGGAAATAAACATATTCACTAACGAGTGGTTCTTTCACTTTAACCATCATGTCAACACTTTCCCATACTTCTTTAGCTGTTTTAATAATTTTTGCACCCGCGGCAATATAATCTTCGTCACTAAATCCAGCGCCTTCACCGGCGCCTTCTTCAATTAAAACTGTATGTCCATTTAGAATATATTCATTTACACTATTTGGACTTAATCCGACCCGATATTCTGATTCTTTAATTTCGCGCACACTACCAATAATCATAAAAGTTCTCCTTGTCGTATATATGGTTTTATCTTTGTTAATAAGTGGTTTAAATACTCGGCATCTTCACTATCAAAATAATCATAATCATATGAATCTAAATCAAGCACTCCAATCAGTGTGTCACTCGCATCATAAAGTGGAAGAACGATTTCACTATTACTCCCCGCATCACACGCAATGTGCCCAGGGAATTCATGAACATCAGGAACAATAACCGTTTCTTTTGTTGTAAATGCTTTCCCGCACACACCTTTCGTATACGCAATTATTTCACAAGCGACGCGGCCTTGAAACGGGCCAACAATTAATTCACGCCCATTATCAAGATAGACACCAACCCACGATACTTTAGGAAAGTATTCTTTAATGATTGCACTAAGATTACTTAAAACGCTAATGGAGTGGGATTTGTCGGTAAATAGTGCGGAAGCGCTACTAATTAGTTCGCGATAAAGCTTTGGTTTATTTATTTTCTTTTCATCCTCACGTAATGCATTTAAATCGACATGACAATAACCATACGGATTTTTTTGTAAATATTCTTGATGGTAAAGTTCCGCATCATAAAAGTTTTCTAACGGTTTGTTTTCCACGACAATACGTTTTGTATACTTTATTTGTAATGCGTTTAATGCGGCAGTAATTATTGGTGCATCACTTTTATCGACATAGTAAATACCGGTTCGGTATTGACTGCCATAATCATTTCCTTGCCGATTGATTGCTGTTGGATCAATAATCCGGAAGAAAAAACTTAAGAGTTTCTCGAGACTAATAACTTTTGGATTATAAACAATGGATGTCGTTTCCACTGCTTTTGTTGTTTCACTACACACTTCTTCATATGTTGGATTTTTGATTTTAGAATTTGCGTAACCAACTTTTGTTTGTTTGACACCGGGGATTTGTTTAAAAAAAGCCTCAACACCCCAAAAGCAACCGCCCGCTACATATATTTCTTTCATAAGATAATTTTACTACAAGGCTACGTAATTTTAGAAGCGAACACAAAAAATAGACAAGCAAATAACAATTTAATAATTTCAATTTAATCCCATTGTATGATAAAATTGAGCAATGATGATGAATGAGAAAAGTATAAATAATCGCACTCCGTATGATATTGGCATTATCGGTGCTGGTATCGCCGGGTTAAACGCTGCTATGTATGCCGATAAAAACGGCCTTCGCGTTATCATTTTTGAAAAACGTGATTTAGGTGGTCTTAGTTTAAATGGTGGTGACCTCTTAATTGCCGAACTTTTCGCCGCCTTAAAATATTATAAAAAAGCACGAAATTATGTAAACAATGATCAAGCCTTATTAACGTTTGATTTACAAAAAGTGTTTGCGAGCACCAAAAATATCAAAGAGAATTATTTACATTTCTTTCTCCGTGATTTAAAGACAAGCGACGCGATTACCTTTATCCCGTATGAAGCCGTAATCCAAGATAAAACGACCATTGTTGCAAACGAAATAGCATACCATGTCCATAAAATCATTTTAGCCAGTGGTTCTAATGTCCGCCCCTTTACATTAAAAACTAGCACAAATCCCAAAGAACTACCAAATTACTTAAACCCGCATGAAATCATGACGCTTAAAACATTACCAAACAATGTTGTGATTGTCGGTGGCGGTAACCTTGCCTTTGAAATCGCAACCTTTTTCGCTGAAGCTGGCGTGAATACAACAGTTCTAGCCCGCGAAGACGTGTTAACGAGTCTTGATGATGACATTAAAAATGCTTATTTAAATGCGATTAAGAAACCGCATTTTTCAATTTTAACACACGCTGTAGTTTATGATTTAACGAGTAGTAACGTTTCGTATATCCAAGATGATACCAAAATGACAATTCCGGCCGATCTTTTTATTCCAGCAATTGGCTTTGAAGTATTAAAAGTTAAAGTTGGCGATAATTATTTACATCATAATAGTGACGGCATCATTGTTGACCAGTTTTGTGAAACCGAAATTAGTGGTATTTACGCCATTGGTAACGCAAATAACTTACCAAAATTTAGTAACCGGGCACTTGCCGAAGCTTATACGACCATTAATCATATTATTGGCCGCGAACAGTCCATTAAAAATCAAACATACGTTACGCAAATTACGGGGATTATGGAATTTGCGGCTTATGGGAGTAGTGAACAACAATTAATTAAGCAAAATATTCCGTATGTTAAGCAAACCTTTTTACCTGTCACGGCCGCACAAAGTGAAAACCTGGTGCTAACAAAAGTTTTAATAAATAAGTACACACATGAATTAATTGGCTTATTCATGGTTGGCAAAAACTTAAGTGAACAAATGAATACATCACTTATTGTCCTCAAAGATAATGTTAATATTGATTTAGTGAGCCGTACGCAAATCTTAACGAACTCATTTTTAGTAACCAAAGCATTAGGTGACTTTATTAAAGATCTTGATGTTGGGGTTATTGAAAATAACCTCTTCTCCTATTTTCAACCAAAGTTTGACTTAAAAACAAACACAATTATTGGTGCCGAAAGCTTAGCCCGTTTCCAAATTGATGATCGTTTTCATAACCCGCTGCCATTTATTACAAACTTTGAAAAACGCGGACATATTTACGAAATGGATTTACTTGTTTTGGAGAAAGCGTGTAAGTTTTTAAATCACCTTGCAACCGAAGGTATCTTACCAAATGATTTCGTCATTGCCGTTAATATGTCTCCCTTTACAATTAGCCAAGTATCAACGGACAAAATTAAAGAAATCCTTAATAAATATAATGTTGACCCCGAGCATTTAATTATTGAAATTACCGAGCGAAGTTTTGAAACGGATATTAACTTTATTGAACCACTTTATAACTTAAAAGCACTCGGTTTTAAAATTAGTATCGATGATTTCAGCGTCGGTCATTCGAGTTTTGCTTTGTTAAAAACCTTTAAATTTGATGAAATAAAATTAGATATGAGTTTATTACCAAAAGACGAAGCTGATATTGATCAACAAACAATCTATCAAAATATTGTTAATGCGATTAATCTAAATGATGTTCGACTAGTAGCCGAAGGCATTGAAACAGCGTTTCACCTTAATTTTTTAAAGCGACTTGGTATCCACGGCGGACAAGGTTATTACTTAGGTAGGCCGATGGATGGTGATACATTTATTGCGTTACTTAAAAACAAAAAGGGAGGCTAAAACCTCCCTGTTTTTTACGCAAAAAGGCACTAAATAATGTATTTTTTAACTTTTTTATTAACAAAACCTAAAACAAGACTCACAAATAATGCGGGGCGTTCATACATCGAAGCATGGCCGGCATTTTCAATAATAATATGTTCACTATCTTTAATATGTTTTGCTAAATAAACTTGTTCTTCAACGGGTGTCAAATAGTCTTGACGACTACTAACAATGAGCGTCGGTGCATTAATTTTATGCAGCGATTCACGAACATCATGCGGTTCGGCACTTTTTGTTAAGCGAATAAAGCCATCAACAATGACTTTATTACTAAAAAGTGGTGTTAATAATGCTTGGCGTTTTTTCATCCACGCTAAATTATCTGTATAAAACTGTGGTGAATAAATAAGGGGAATTGTCGCAAGGTAATAAGCTTCTCCGTCCCCACTTTCCCCCGCCTTATTCCAGCCGTCACCAATGTCTTTAAGCCATGGACTCGTTGCTGCACATGTATTAAATAAGACAAGCCGTTCGACGTAAGCAGGATAACTTGTCGCAAATTGCAGCGCAACTTCACCACCATACGATATGCCAACAATTGGTAAACTCGTAATGTTTAAAAAGTCTAAAAATGCTTTTAATATTTCACTTTGGAAAGCTTGGGTGTAGGGGGCAGTTGCCTTACTACTTTGCCCTTGATCAAGAAAATCAAAAAGAATTAATGTGTTATGCGCACTAAATTCATCAACAAAGATTGCCCATGATTTTGTCGACATCATAATTCCGTTTAACATAATAAACGGGTTTGTCATGTCACCATGGACTTCATAATAAAATTCGTAATTTTGATATTTAAAAATTGCCATCACTACTACCCCGGGTAAAGGCCCCATTTAATCGCTTCCGCCCGTAATTCGTCGCGGAATTTTGGATGGGCGATACTGATAAGTAAGTCGACACGTTCGGGAATGGTTGCACCTTTTAAATGGACCATGCCGTATTCGGTCACAACATAATCAATATCATTCCGTGATAATGTGACCGGTGCGCCTGGTTTTAAAATGGGCACGATTTTACTTACTTCTTCGCGTTCCCCTGTTTTTGGGTTACGGACCATAGCCGTACTATATAACGCAATATATGAACGACCGCCTTTACTACGTTGCGCCCCAGTTGCGGTATCGACTTGACCACCCGTTCCACTAAATTGGCGCGTACCAATTGCTTCACTACAACATTGTCCGGTTAAATCAATTTCAATTGTGGAGTTAATCGAGACTTGATTATCATTAAGCCCAATGACATATGGATCGTTAACATAATGGCCATCAAGAATTTGTACCATCGGGTTATCATCAATAAAGTCGTATAACTCTTTTGTGCCAAGTGCGAAACATGCGACCATTTTACCAGGATGCGTTTTTTTATACTTGCCACTAATTGCGCCTGCTTTATAAAGTTTCATAAACCCGGTCGTCAGCATTTCGGTATGGACACCTAAATCTTTTTTATTGACAAGGGCATTTGCGACGGCGTTTGGAATACCGCCAATGCCAAGTTGTAAACAGTCGCCATCGTTAATTTTATCAGCAATTAAATTACCAATAATGACGTCCTTTTCTGTTAATTCACCGTCGGGCAAGACGGGCACATCATAATCGACTGCAATCATATAATCTATTTTATCGATATGAATTTCTAAGTCACCATGTGTCCGCGGTAAATTAGGATTAATTTCTAAAATAACAATTTTTGCCGCGTCAATCATCCGCTTTTCATACACGTTACTAAGACTTAATGACACAAAACCGTGTTTATTTGGTAAAGTTGCGTTACCAATATAAATATCGGGCTGCATATGTACTAAGCGGTCCGTTGCCGCTAAATGTAAATGGTTAGGGATATAACGGACGTTACCGTTATGCATGGCTTTACGTAAAGCACCGCTTAAAAACCAACTATCAACCGTAAAGCGATCAGCGTATTCTTTATGCGTGAAAAAATCGGCATCAAGCATTGGTAGACAATTTGTTACTTGGATATCCTTGATGTCGCTTGGTAACGTATGGAGTGCGCCTAAAAAGGCTTTACCTTCCGCGGCCATCATGCCCGAAACAATTTTATCGCCACTTTTGACAAGGCGCAATGCTTCGTCAACTGTAATTAATTTATCCTTATACATATATTTGTCTCCTTAACATCACTAAAAAAGAGGGAGGGGGAGGCCCTCCCCCTCATATTTAATTTATTTACTTACGCAGGAATGCGATCAAGAATTGTTTGTAGTGGTTCGGCATCGGCCACTTTAATAAAGCCATCATAATCTTCTTCAACGCCTGGAATTGATCCAGCTGGGAAGAAAACACGTTGACTTAAGACTAATTGTTCAATTCCCCAACGTTTTCCACCGGTGAAGTCAACACCGTTTGTAAATGGAAGTTCGAGTGGTGCTTTTTCAAGCGCGCTAATGTAGTTTGCCGCTGTGAATTCTTCTTCAGCAGTCATTGCTTTTAAGCCTGCTAAGAATGTTTCGGCCGCAATATAACCCGCTAAGCCGTAGGCAAATCCAGCACCAATTGCGTTATCGTGTTCAGCTTGCGTAATGGCTTTTGCTTCTAAAGCAGCGGTCATTGTTTCTAAGTATGTCGCATATGCTGGACCAAAACTATCGGAGTAAACATCAACCCATGCGTTGGCATAAACTGGACGTGTTGCTGAAATGTTTTTGAGTTCGATTTCGGTGTTGTTTGCGTTAACGTATGACGTAATTACTGGAACAGAAACGTCTTGTTCCGCTAAAGCATTCATTAATGTTCTAAACGGTGCTTGGTTAGCAGCTCCTAAAAGAACATCAATACCAGCATCTTTAATTGCTGTTGCTTGGGTTAAGTAGTCTTGTGCCCCTGGTTCACCAGAGAATTTGACTAATTTTGCAGTTTTGCCAAGTGCAGCCATTTGTGCTTCGATACCCGCTAAGAGTGAACGACCGGCATCTTCTTCAGTGTAGAAAACACCAATTTTGTCGACATCACGGCGAATTGGTAAATTATTTTCATCAAAACCAGTAATTGGGCCAAAGACATTTTTGTTACCATAAGCACGGGCAACCATGACACGACCTTCTGTCCGATAAATTGGTTGGACAGCAAAGATTGGGTTACCAACTTCTGCTTCTGTATAAAGATCGTTAATACCGGTTGCGGCATAAACCATTGGGACACCAACTTCTTTAATGTACTCAAGGGTTGCACCAACGGTTGGAGTACCAAAGTGACCAACAAGTGCAAACACTTTGTCGTCTTCGACTAACCGTTTTGTTAAGGTTAAACCTTCGGTTGCGGTGAATTGATCATCATAATGTTTTAATTTAATGTGATGATCGCGGAAGCCGCCAGCAGCGTTATATGTGTGTAAACGCGCTTCTAGGGCAGCATTGAATGGAACACCGACACCGGCGAATGCTCCACTTGTTGCAGCAGTGTTACCAACCCAAATGGTCGGTACTTTTTTGCCACATCCTGAAAGGGCTGCAAGGCTAAATGCCGCTGCTAATCCAAACAGTGAGACTTTAAATTTCCTCATATTTTTTCCTCCTTTTTATATTAACCGCCTAAATAAGCGGATATGAGTTCATCATTTTGTAATAACTCGCTTGGAATGCCTTCAATTTTCACTTTACCAAGTTCGAGTAAATACGCATAGTTAGCAATCTTTAATGTTTGCAGAGCGTTTTGCTCAACAATAAAGACGGCAGTACCATCTTCGGCAATCTTTTGAATAATTGCAAAGATGTTTTGAATAATAAGTGGGGCTAACCCAAGACTTGGTTCATCAAGTAAGAGTAATTTTGGGCTACCCATTAATGCGCGACCAATTGCTAGCATTTGTTGCTCGCCCCCACTCAAGGTCGACGCACGTTGTTTTTTCCGTTCCAGTAAGATCGGAAAGAGCTCGTAAACTTTGTCAAAGTTTTCTTTAATCGCATCTCGTACATTTTTGACGCGTTTTTTTAGTGAAAACGTGCCGACAAGCAAATTCTCTTCAACAGTTAAGTCACCTAAAATCATCCGTCCTTCCGGGGAAGTCACGATGCCACGAGTAGCAATAATGTTTGGACGTAAGCCACCAATTTCATTACCTTCAAAACTAATTACCCCATCACTTGGTTTATTAAGGCCGTTCACAGTTTTAATAATTGTTGATTTTCCAGCCCCATTCGCGCCTAAAATTGCAACAATTTTACCAGTGCCAACTTCCATATTAACGCCCTTTATTGCTTCGATTGGTCCGTATTTCACGTGGAGATTTTCAATTTTTAAAATTATATCATTCATTGTTACTCGCTCCCTAAATACGCTTCACGAACTTCCGGACTTGCTTGACATTCTTCAGGAGTTCCAATCATAATCATTTTACCAAAGTTAATCGCACAAACGCTATCACTTATACTCATAACGAGTTTCATATCATGTTCAACAAGGAAAATCGTTGTTTGATACATGAGGCGAATCATTTCGATTGTTTGTGCTAAGTCGGCTGTTTCACTCTCGTTAAGACCAGCAGCGGGTTCATCAAGAATAATAAGTTTAGGATCAACCATTAGTGTGCGCGCAAGTTCAATCTTTTTCAAAATCCCATAAGGTAAACCATACGGACTCATATTTTTATAATGAAACAAGCCTAAAAACGATAAAATGTTTAACGCTTTATCACGAACAATCGCCTCTTCTTTGCGTGTATGTGGTAAGCGGAGGATCGATCCAGCGATAATGCTTTTATGATGGCGTGTATGTGTGACCATTAAGTTTTCTAAAACGGTTAATTCCCAAATTAATTCAACGTTTTGGAATGTCCGAATAATCCCGTGATTTATAACGTTAGAAACATGAACATCATTTAAGTGAATAACTTTGTTATCTTCCCCACGATAATAGATGTGGCCTTCAGTTGGTTTATAAAACTGCGTCACACAATTAAATAATGTCGTCTTTCCGGCACCATTCGGCCCAATTAATCCGAAAATTTCACCTTTTTTAACATCAAAAGAAACATTGTTTACAGCCGTAAGCCCACCAAATTTCATTGTTAGGTTTTCGACACTCAACACGACATCATCAGCTAATTCTGGAATCACAATTTGTTTGCGATATTTATTCCACAGTTTCATTTTCATGCGATTCCTCCTTTGCTAATTTTAGCGTTTTCCGCTTTTTTTTAATTTCCATAATCCGATACTTCGAGCGGTAATAAAGTTGACTGAGGCCGCCCGGATAAAATAAAACAACAAAAATCATTAACAAACCGTTAAAGATGAGCGTTAAACTTGGATAACGGTTAAATAAATCAATATTTTTTAAAAATGCATTAATACCAAAAATAATAAAGCCGCCGCCAACTATACCCCAAATTGAAGCCGTACCACCAATGACAACAGCCGCTAAAATATTTAGTGACATATTAAGATTGAATTCCGTTAAAATCGCAAACCGTTGATTAAACATATAAAGGAAACCAGAAATCATCGCTAAAATTGTTGCGACAACAAATGCAAGAATCCGATATTTCAATAAGTTAACACCCATCGTTTGCGCAGCACTTTCACTATTTTTCATCGAAAGCATCGCACGACCAACGGGACTTTTTGTTAAATTATAAACAATAACCATAATCACGACAAAGAAGACGACAACGACAGTAAACATATTTTTAGTCGTAAGTTCAAATAATCCAAACAATATTTTTTCCCGCGGCATGCTGACACCCTCAAAGTTGCCGGTGAGACCTTTCAGTGCACCAAGCCGGAAAAACGCAATCATTAATTCGGCAATTGCTAGCGTAATAATTGCTAAATACATCCCTTCAATACGTAGCGAGATAAAGCCGACAACGACTCCGAGCAAGAGACCAATTATAATGACCAGCAAGAGCGCAACAATAAATGGTAAATGCCAAATTGTCACAAAATAACGCGCAAGAAATGCACCAAGACCAATAAATCCGGCTGTGCCAAGCGACGCTAACCCCCCATAGCCAAGTAATACATAAAAGCCAAGGACAGAAATCGAGAAAATTAAAAATAAGCCAATTGTATTAACAAAATAGTTATTAAATAAAACTGTGCCACGCAACATATTTAAGATAAGTAAGAACATACCAAATAAAACAAAATGAATGTAAATATTCTTTTTAACAAAGTGTCCAACTTGGCGCATGCGTTTCATTATTAATTCTTTATTCATGCTATACCTTCTTGATTACTTTCTTCCCAAAAAGGCCGTATGGTTTAATCATAACAATAAATAAGACGAGCCCATAAATGATGAATGTACTATATTGTGAAACATAGAAATCTGAGAAATTACGCGTAATTTGCATAATAAACGCTGCAATAACTGGACCATGGAAGGTGGAAAATCCACCCGCAACACCAGCAAGGAAACCTTCGACCTGTGTTGTTGTCATCATCCCAACATCTGTCGTTGTTAAAATGCCTTTCGTGCCCACAAGTAAACTTGCTGCTAATGCACCAAGTGCCCCAGCAATCGCCCAACTCATCGCCGTAATCATTTTTGTATTAATCCCCATGAGCGACGCAATATTTTCATTATTAGCAGTTGCCCGCACCGCAAGGCCCCATTTAGTAAATTTCAGGGCAGAGAATAATCCAGCTAAAACGACAATAGCAATAATAACAGCAACAAGGCGATGTTTTGAAGTTATAACGCGCGCTACGCCCGTATCTGGATGTGGGAATAACGAAATGTTTCCTTCAACAATCGGCCCAAGTCGAATATCACCGGCTAATTGTACAAATAGTGGGATTAACCCTAACAAAACTAACACGATGCCCATTGTAATCATTTGTTTACCAACCGGTGTAACAATTTTCGCACGACGAATAATGCCCCAATCGACAAGAATGCCGAATAGAAAACCAAACAACATCCCGCATAAAATGGCAACGAAAACTGGAACATTAAGCTTTGTAAAAACAAGTGCCGAAATATAGGCGCCAAATGTGGAAATCATCCCTTGGGCAAAGTTTGTTGTTGCCGATGTCTTAAAGATAAGGATAATCGCAAACGAAGAAATCGTTAAAAGCGCAATCGGCAAAAACGTGTTAAAAAGAATTTGTAAAATAAGCATCAAATTCATACTAAGCTTTTCCCCATTTAATAATATTAGCAGCCCAAACATAGCCAATGCCGGCAGCAATCATCGCTACGACTGTGCCGTCTTTAACTTGGCCCGTTTGCAAGGCCAAATGTAATGATAAAATTTGGTCGATTTGGCCGATATGCCCATAATCTTCAAGATAAATACTTTGTTCAGGTTTTAGTCCTAATTCGGCAACCATTGCTTCATGTCCACTCCGTTTCATATGAAGGACGGCTAAAAAGCCAATATCTTTCCGTGTTAATGCCGATTTACGGAGCGATTCATCAATACATTTAAACCAGTTATCCATCGAAACAGCGTTTAACCGATCTTTCATCCGGACGGGATCCATTAGCCGTAATGATTTTTTGCCTTCTTCAAGGTTTTCTTGCGTAAATGGATTAGCGGTACCACCAATTTCCACACCCGCACTACGGGCAAGTGTACCGTCACTTATAATATGTGAGCCTAAAAGTAAGTTTTCATGGTGATTTTTCTTGAGTAAGATTGCGCCACCACCCGCGCCAAGATTGTACATCATTGACATATGCCGGTCGCTATAATCAACAAAGTCACCATTGCGATATCCACCGACAACTAACACTGTATTAATATCGGGATCAGCTAGGAGCATGTCTTTAGCCATTTTCATGGCCGTTACGGTTGTGCAGCAGCGGTTTGCAACGTCAATACCCCAAGCGTTAACAGCACCAATCCGATCTTGAATATATAGTGCACTTGTTGTTAGGGGATATTCTTTCCATTCTTCCCCAACACATAAAATGACGTCAATTGCCTTGGGATCAAAGCCCGTATTTTTTAAAAGATCTAATGCTGCTAAGGCACCCATTTCTTGGGTTCCATCTTTAAGGCCATCAGCTGGTACTGGTTTTTGGCGAATACCGAGTTTTAAAATAACGTTTTCTTCCGTCCAAACACCATTTGTGGCGTCCGCAATTTCTTTAGCGGTCATAACTTTCGCCGGGAAATAAACGCCCGTACCAACGATACCAACGACATCTTTAGTCGACATTAGAGTCGCATGCCTCCGTTAACTTCTAAAACGTGACCAGTCACATAACTTGATTCATTTGAGGCAAGGAATAAAGCCGGTTCAGCAATTTCAACTGGTTCGCCTAAGCGCCCTAACATTGTCATTTTGGCAAATTTATCAAGTAATTCTTGTGGAACAGTTTTTAAAATATCCGTCATGATATAACCAGGCGCAATCGCGTTAACGCGGACAGGAACACCTTTACGCGCAAACTCTTTGGCCCATGTTTTTGTTAAACCAATAACCCCAGCTTTTGTCGCAGCATAGTTTGCTTGCCCAATATTGCCGTAAACACCAACAACGGACGAAATATTAATAATTGAACCGCCACCATTTGCTTCCATCAATGGTCCAATCTCGCGTGTTAAATTAAACACACCTTTTAAATTGACATTAATGACGCGGTCCCATTGTTCGTCACTCATTTTACGGGTCATTGCATCCGCAGTAATACCCGCATTATTTACAAGAATATCAATATTACCATGTTTTTCACTAATTGTTTTGACGACTTCTTGTACTTGTGCAACGTCCGTTACATTAAGTTTTACACCATGGACATTTTCAACCTTATATTCTAAGTCGGCCATGTCAGCAGCGTAAACAATCGCTCCTTCCTTTGCGAAAAGTTCGGCCATTGCCTGCCCAAGACCTTTAGCACCGCCTGTAATTAAAGCGACTTTACCATTTAATCTTCCCATATTTATCTTCTCCTTTTATTTTACACTTTTCAAAATAACGGCTGTTCCCATCCCGCCACCAATACATAAGCTTGCAAGACCAAGTTTAGCCTTTTGTTTATTCATTTCATAGACGAGCGAAACAATAATACGCGATCCACTATTACCAACGGCATGGCCTAAAGCAATCGCTCCACCATTAATATTTGTCCGTTTTAAGATCGAGTCAACACTTTCGCCGTGTTCGGCACTTAATTCTTTTAACACCCCTAAACTTTGTGCAGCAAACGCTTCATTAATTTCAAGTAATTCCATGTCTTGTAATTTAAGCTTCGCCGCATTTAATGCATTGCGTGTCGCGGGGACTGGTCCTAAACCCATCATTAATGGGTCAACACCAGCTTGGCCAACACTTAAAACTTCTGCTAATGGTGTTAAATTGTATTTTTTAATCGCTTCTTCGCTTGCAAGTAATATAATACTTGCGCCGTCGTTTAACCCACTCGCGTTACCAGCAGTAACGGTGCCGTCTTTTTTAAAGGCTGGGCGTAATTTTGCTAATTTTTCTAAGTTGGTTGTCCGATTTGGATATTCATCGCGACTAAAGACGACTTCTTCGCGGCCAACGCGGACAGTAAGCGGCACGATTTCATCATCAAAGCGCCCCGCATCAACAGCGGCAATCGCTTTTTGTTGTGAATGATAGGCAAATGCATCTTGCTCCTCACGGGTTAAGCCGTGTTTTTCAGCGATATTTTCAGCCGTAATGCCCATGTGGACATTATGGAAGGCATCAGTTAGAGCATCAACAAGCATATGATCTTTACTAACAACGTCACCCATTTTAATGCCACCACGCACATTAGCGTCTAATAAAAAAGGCGCGCGACTCATACTTTCGACACCACCCGCTAACACGAGATGATGAACACCTGCCCCAATACTTGTGTAGGCATTAAGTACCGCTTTCATCCCACTTCCACATAGCATGTTTAAACTGTAGGCCGGGATTCCTGCAGGTATGCCACCTTTAACAGCAATTTGGCGACCAATTCCTTGCCCTAAGCCAGCGCTTAAAATGTTACCAATAATTACTTCATCAATTTCGTTCCCCGTTAAGTTGTTTGTTTGCAAAACATCTTTGACTAATGCTGCCCCCAAATCAGCCGGATGGACATTTTTTAGAGTACCTAAAAATGACCCAACTGCCGTTCTTTTGGCCGCAACAATAAAGACTTTTTTCATAAAAATCCCTCCCCTAAGTTGTCAGTTAAAAATATTGTAGTACGTATAATCTAAGTTCATTTTCACAAAAAATAAAAGCGCTGTCAAGCATAATGTGAATGTTTGTTCATGTTTGGTTACTTTTGATTAATTAAAGGTCGGAGATTTAGTAAAAACAACTGAATTTGGTGATTTTTCGCCTAAAAGCTTAACATGAAGCGCTTACAATTTAATATTATTTTTATAGCAAATTTTAAAAGTAGACTATTTCAATTGCAAAAAATGCAAACTGAATACATATTTACTTAAATAATGTCATTTAATTTTTCAAAATAATTTTAAAAGATTATTGCACGCTATTTTTTTGCTATAATGAATTGATATGAATGGGATTAATAAACCACTAACGAAACGCGGACAAAAAACCTTTGATAATTTAATCAATGCTGCAACCGTACTCTTCCATACAAAAGGGTATCACCAAACCGGGATTGCCGAAATTGCGGAAGAAGCCGGGGTAAGTGTTGGTACATTTTATATTTATTTTTCCGATAAGTACAGTTTATATCGCTATGTGCTTATTGAACTTGGTAATGTTATTCGTTCACACACGACACGAGCAATTGCTGCTGCTGAAACAAGACGTGACGCCGAACGTGCAGGAATTAAAGCTTTTATTAAATATATTCGCGACTTCCCATACGCTTATACAGTAATTTGGCAAGCACTACAAGTGGATAAAGCCCTTTTTATTGACTACTACCGCGATTTTAGTGTTCGTTATGTCCGTGGTCTGCAAAACGCGCATACTAAAGGCGAACTTGTTGATGTTAATTTTCAAACATTGAGCTATGCGTTAATGGGTATTTCAAACTTTGTTGGTTTACAAGTTACCATGTTTGAACCGAATTTAAAAAGCGACGAGATGATTGATGACCTCGTCGACGATTTATTTGATGCGTTTGAAAACGGCTTATTCCGCTAAAAATTGCGTGATATCGCGCGCTAAACCATTAGGGTTATCAACAAGTGGACTATGTCCACATTTTTTATATGTAATTAAATGACCCCGTTTGCCAACGGCACCAACTGTTTCGCGGGCCATAAATTCGGGGACGGTTTTATCTTCTAACCCGTAAATTGCTAAAAGTTTTGCACGCATATTCACAATGGTTTTATTGCCATCAATACCGGAATAGTTCGCACCAACACCAATATTAAATTGTGTTAGTGCCCAGTCAAGATCTACTAAGCATCGTTGCTTAAAGGTTTCTTTCATATATAATTCGTTTTCTTCCGGTGTTGGTTTATTAACGTTATAAATTGCTAACTCCCAAATGTAATTCATAAACGCCAAGTCTTTTTCTTCAAGTGCCTTTAAAATTGGTGCAACTTGGATTGGGTCTTTGGCGAGTGCTGCTTTTGTTTTATAAGGGGCATTTAAAATCATTTGCCCTTTTTCATCTTTTTCATAAATTGGTAACCCACGGTAGGACATACTATTAATTAAAATAATTTTATCAACTAATTCAGGATGCCGACTAGCTAGACTGAGGGCAACGCCACCACCTGCGGACCACCCCGCAACTGCTAATGGTACTGGTAGTTTTAATTTTTCGATAAACAAAACAAGATCATCCGCTAATTCATCAAGATGATTAAAGGCTTTTTTATATGAAGAATCACCGAAGCCACGTAAGTCAACGCTAATAACGTGTTGATTTTCCGGAAGACGTTGCATTAACGGCAAATAGTGCACGCCACTACTCATATTGCCATGAATCAAAAGTAGCGTTTTTTCACCTACTCCTTGTTCAATGTAGGCTAGTTTTTCGCCGTTTTTCAAAACGACAAACTTCTTTTCAAATGTAAAACTCATAAAACTACACTCCTATATTTTTAGTTTACTTTAAAACACATTGAATGCCAAGTAGTAGCACTTTTTTATGTTGTTTTATCATTAAACGACGGCAAAAGATGCATTTTTTATGTTGTTTGCGTATTTTTTGTGCATTGCTTGTACTATTGCGATTTTATCAATAACTGGGCTTTCGATACTGTTTAATGTACTAACAAAATAATTAAATGCCCGATAGCCATTCACAATGGATGCATAATTACAACAATCGTTATTTGTTTCACAAATTTCCAAAAATTCAGAGTAGAGACTATTAAACGGGAGCTCCTCATAATCATAAACAAGCGCATTTATCGTTAAGGAGCTTTCCTCTATATTCGGCGGCAATTGTCCATAGCGGTGTAAATAAGGCGGAATATAAATTGTGCGTTCACTGTTGTTTGAAACCAATTCGTATAACAGCCTCGTATAATGAGCTTTATTTAACAATAGCGTCAGACTATAATTCAGCTTTGTATTTAATGCTTCAAAAAACAAACTATCAAAGGCGGTTGTTTCTAAAATTTTAATTACACTGAAGTGTTTATTTAAATTATCAAGTTTTTCACTAACAGCCAATGCTAATGTTTCCGTTGTTAGATCCTCGCTATAAAGAATATAAGTTTGACTTGGTAGTAATTCGGCAAGATAAGTCACTTCATCTTCAATATTTACATCAAGCGGAAAAACATTGGTATTTACATCATAATATGGATAATTAATACCTGTACTACCAACAATAAGTGGAATTTGCACGGTTTTATCAATTAAATCGTTTAATATATCATGATTAAAAACACCTAGTATAGTATGAAATTGTTGGTCATTTAGTGTTCTGTTATACTCGTTTTTATCAAGCGGATTTATGTTTGTGTATAAAATCTCTCGTGCACCTTCATTTCCTTTATACTCTGTGTGCGCGTAGTTAATACCAGCCATGTAAGATCTTTCAAAACTTACCAAATTACCGTATTCAGGAAAAAATGTCACTACTTTAAAGCCACTATAATTACTGTGGTTACAACCACTAAGAAAAAGTGTAATTAATCCAAAATATAAGGCCCTTTTAACTTTATAAACTAGTTTACTACTCATCACTATTATTTACTCTTTATTAAGTCTTACAAAACTAATAGTTTTTTGCAATGTTTATTATAAATCTTAAATTTTTCCTTTATAAATTAATTACTCGCACACCGCAATGTTCGATCATATCTTCGATATGTGTTTGTGAACTCATGACGATAACGTGACACACAACAATAACTTTTTTGTGATCCCCACTATATTTTTTAATTGCTTTTGTGACACGGCTTTTTACGGACTCATACGTTTCATAACGAAATTTTGACGATTTACTAATTTTGCCTTTAAGGCGAATAAATTCAAAGTATGCTTCTTCACCATCGTAATCAAACATATATTTCACATCTGCTGTCCACTCGCGAAGGTCGTGCTCGATTTCCAAGGGAAGTGTTGTTATTCTTGAAATTATCGCTGCTGTGTGGAGTGCTCTTGTATACGGACTAGAAACAATGAGTGTTGCGCCTTCTAACCTAGGATCACTAGCTCGTGCGATTGCTTGCTCGACTCCTCGACTCGTTAGCCGCCCAAAATCGCCACGTGAATGTCCATCAACCTCATCATAGCGTGGTTCCCCGTGTCTAATTAATATAACTTCCATATATTTATTCCTTTCAATAAGAAGTGCAAATTCTTTATGTAATCCATTACATCTATTGTAGACTTTTTCATTTTATTTTGAAACCGTGTTTAGTAAATATGGGTTTTAAAATCTTTATCACTTCCGCTTTCATACTTTGTGCATTATTTAATAAAAAATCCTCCTTTTTACCCTTTTAAGGAGAATGTGGAGGAGTTTCATTGCAATGGTCGGAATGACAGGATTCGAACCTGCGACCTTCTGGTCCCGAACCAGACGCACTACCAAGCTGTGCTACATCCCGATATCGTTATTATTATACGCTTTTCTAATTATTTTGAAACATTAATAGAAAGAAATAGTCGTTTTTTGACTTTTTGAGATAATTAGTGAAAATAAGAACGTTGGATTAGAAAAAATGGTATCATAAATTGATGGAACGACATTTTTTAAATGATAAAACAAGTGTTGGCGCTGCCTTCACTGACCTTTTAGATGCATTAAATAACTACGATGGAAAAAGTGCATATTTTAACGAACTTAACACTCGGTTTGTTTCGTTTCTATACGTATATTTTGTTAGTTTAAGTACCGCAAATAGTGACACTTTTCGGAAGTTTATTATGCGTAATAAAGATTGTCGGAAACACCCCTTTATGATTGCCGCGATTAAAACACTTACAACAGGAAGACTCTTGAAAAACGAAGTACTTCTCCTTAATAATAATTTACTAAAATACGAAAGTCATCCCCTCGTACCGTTATTTACAATAAGTGACGATGACAAAGCGGATACCCTCAAGGCGATTCGGCTTATTAAGTTATATAAGTCGTTAACCACCGGAACAATTAACGCAAAGAAAACTGCACAACTCGAAAAATTAGGAGCAGAAGGTATTTATCGTGCTTATCTCTACCTCGCAGAAACTTATGTTAAAGCAAAAGATATAAATAAAGTCATTTACTATTTAAAGAAATCACATGATAATCGCATTGTGTCATCCAACATTGTTGGTGAACGCTTATTTAGCTTTGCAAGTAAACTTAAAAACGACCCCACCTTCGCCGTCACACTTTATGAATATAGTATCATTTATGGAAATACGGATGCCCTATTATTTTTAATTAATTATTATGAAACCACGGTGCGAAACGAAGCAAAACTCTTTTATTACTTAACGCTAGGTGCGCATTTAAATGTGCGTGAAGCAATTATTAAACTGATTGCTTACTATAAAAAAGGCACTCATGTGCCTGTTGATGACGAAATTATTTCATTATTAAATACAAAACTTGAAACTTTTTAATAATCGCCAAAGTCAAATAAACTAATTTGGTTACTATCTGGTAAATCAGCAAGCGCACCAATATCTTTTAAGCTTTCAATATTCGACACATTTAACCGTGTCCGGTTTTCTAAATCTTCAATCGAAATAAATTCGCCCTCTTTGCGCGCTTCAACGACCGATTCACCGGCTGCTTCACCAAGTGACTTAATCACGATAAACGGCGGAATGATTTGGTTATTTGCTTTATCGACTATAAAGGTGCGCGCTTCACTGCGATATATATCAATATTTGCGAGTTTATATCCGCGATTAAGTAGTTCTAATGTTAACTGTAAGTTTTCAACAATATTCTGATCGCGTGTATTAAGTTCACCTTTTAGTCGTTGTGCATCAAAATCACTTAACGCTTTAAGAATTGCTTCTTCGCCACTAATCATTGTTTTTAAGTCAAAATTATCGCCACGAATTGTAAAGAATGTTGCGTAATATTCCAACGGATAATACAATTTAAACCACGCAACTTTGACAGCCATAATGACATACGCCGCCGCGTGCGCACGCGGGAATAAGTATTCAATTTTTTTACACGAATCAATATAAAATTTTGGAATACCAGCAATTTTCATCCGCGCTTCAAGTGCCGCTTCAATGCCTTGTCCACGGCGGACACTTTCCATAATTGAAAAGGCATCTTTTTGGTCCATATTTTGACTAATTAAATACGTCATAATGTCATCACGACACCCGATCACACCGCGCAGATTTGTTAAACCACTGCGAATTAATTCGTCCGCGTTAAACCGCCACACACCAGTCCCATGACTTAGCCCTGAGACGATGACAAGGTCATTAAATGTTTTTGGCTGTGCATCAGCTAATATTTGGCGAACGAATTGTGTACCAAACTCGGGTATTCCAAGCGTCCCCGTTACTTCACCAAGTGGATTATTTTTTAAATTTAATGCTTGCACACTACTAAAAAGTGACAAAGTTGCTGGATCATTCGTTGGTATTTCATCAAAATTTAGGCCCGTTAAATCACAAAGCATTTTGAGGGCGACCGGATCTTTATGACCGAGGAGATCAAGTTTTAATAAATTATCATGTAATGAATCATAATCAAAGTGCGTTGTATACCAATCACTTTCAAAGTTACCAGCTGGATATTGTACGGGGGTAAAGTTATATACTTCGTATTCACTCGGCACAACAATAATGCCGCCTGGATGTTGACCCGTTGTCCGTTTTACTTCTTCGATTTGGCTTGCTAAATACGCTAGGGTATCATTTGACATATCATCGCGCACCATATTTTGTGTTTCAAAGTAATTTAAAACATAACCAAATGCTGTTTTCGTTTGCACTTTCGCAATTGTCCCAGCGCGGAACACATTATGTTCGCCAAAAAGCTCTTTTGTATAGTTATGCGCTTCTTTTTGAAAATCTTCAGGGAAGTTTAAGTCAATATCCGGAATCTTATCAGCGTCAAACCCTAAAAATGTTTCAAACGGAATATTTTGCCCGTCAACCTTTAATAACGTATTACACCGCGGGCAATGTTCCGGCGGTAAATCATAGCCCGACGGTTCGTTTGGCATATTACTAAAATCACTGTATTGACACTTTGGACAGAAATAATGCGGTGGCAGTGGATTTACTTCGGAAATTTTTGCAAAGTAAGCAACGACACTCGAACCAACACTACCGCGACTACCGACAATAAAGTTTCTGTCCGTTGCTCGTTTAACAATTTTGTGCGCTAAATAGTAAATAACGGCATAACCGTTTTTAATAATTCCGTTTAGTTCTTTTTTAATCCGATCTTCAATTAGGGTGGGGAGTGGTTTGCCATACATTGCATGTGCCGTCGTATAAACGAGTTCTTCGAGTAATTGGTCAACGTTTTCAATCGACGGTTTATATAATTCTTTTGTAAACGGTTTAAGCGGCTCAATAAGTTCATTAATCCGATGCGGGTTATTAATAATCATATCTTCGAGTTCTTGGTCACTAAACACTTCAAAGCGGCGAAACTCCGTAAACATTTCTGTTGTTGAACGATAATGTTGTGACGGATTCTCAAAGGGTGGTTTACTTTCGCGACTATATGGATTTAAGGGGTGTTTAACGCCTTTTAGCCCTTTTGCAACAATATAAATGTCACGGTTTGTTTTTTGTTCGGCGCGGGCATAATGGACGTCACCCGTTGCAACGAGTGGTTTACCAAGTTTATGCGCGGCACTACGAATATCCGCAATAACTTTCTTTAAGTGGTCAAAACTATCAAGTTCCCCCATATGGACAAGATAGTCATAGTTGGCATATGGTTGAATTTCGATAAAGTCATAAAATTCCATCACTTTAAGTAACGCATCTTCATCATGTCGCATCGCCGTATTAAATACTTCACCATTAAAACAAGCTGAACCAATAAGTAAATTCGTTCGTAATTTATGTAATAATTCACGTGGTGTTAAGGGAATGTCGCTTGCAAATTTTGTGTGTGCGACACTAATTAGTTCATATAAATCGCGGAGCCCTGCTTTATTTTTTACATAAACCGTCGCATGAACGGGCCGCATATGTTTAATGGCCTCTTCTTTAATTTTGAGTTTTGCTAAACTTGCGTGTGTTAAAAATTCATCGTCTGCAATAAGTTTAGTGAGCATTGCTTGCCATACACTATTTAAAACTTCCGCATCAAAGTCAGCGCGGTGTGCTTTATCTTCGTCATAGAGCACTTCAAGGTTTCGCGCTAAGACACCTAACCGATGGCCACGGGATTCCGGAAACAAATAACGTGACAGAGCAAGTGTATCAATTGTTGGGTTGCTAAGCGGCGCTAAACCACGACTTTTTAAATTGGCATTTAAAAATCCCAAATCAAATTCTGCGTTATGCGACACAAGAATATGGTCACCAACAAACTCGAGAATTTCCGGAAGCACTTCGTCTAATAATGGCTTATTGGCCAGCATTTCGTCAGTAATTTTTGTAATATTTGTAATATGGTCGGGGATTTTTTTGCCAGGTCCAGGATTAATTAAAATATCAATCCGCTTCGTAATTAAGCCATGATCAACAAGGACGGCACCAAATTCAATAATGTCGTTATAGCGCGCACTTAGCCCCGTTGTTTCGAGGTCAAACACAACATACGTTGCATTATTTAAAATAATTGGTGCGGGATTATTAATAAACTTTATTTGTTCATCAATAACGTATAATTCACTACCATACATTATTTTAAGATCATGATCTTGCCCTGCTTTTTGTGCTTCAGGGAATGCTTGGACAACGCCGTGGTCGGTAACCGCAATCGCCGTATGGCCCATATTTTTGGCAATAAGCGCATATTCATCGATTGTACTAATTGCATCAAGCGCACTCATCTTCGTGTGCAAATGGAGTTCAATCCGTTTTTTACCGGGGTAATCATCACTTGGTAAGGGTGGGGCACTTATTTGTTCAACTTTTACTCCTGAAACATAAAGTGTTTGTCCGCGGTAATCATCAACTTTTACTTCGCCTAGAATGCGCACATAATGGCCTTTTTCAATTGTGCGGTATAAATTGTCTTTTTCTCCGCCCCGTTTCGTTGTAAAAAAGCGCACACTAATACCGGCGTCATCATTACCAATCCCAAATGTATAGATAATACCGCTTTTTGTGACACGACTTGTTGCATTAAAAACAAGACCATCAAAGTCAACATATAGTTTATTAATATCGATTTCACTTATTTTAACGACTTCGTATTGGCGCGGTTTACTCCGTTCACTCCGCTCTTTAATCATCTTTTCGTAATTCGCCGCTAAATCAGCGTGAAGATCAACGTGTGCGTCATAACTGCGCTGCGTGTCTTCATCAATAATAAATTCGTCTTCCTCATCATCATCGTCACTTACGATAAAGGGTTGGTCGCTCTCATCACTAAGCGCGAATAGTTCATCATCATCCGCTTCTTCTTTAATAACAACACTTTCGAGGAAAAACGGATAATTGAGTTCTTTTAGTAACAACGTAAAATCATGTAGAATATTTTTGGCATCTAATGCACTTTCTTCGTCAGTAAATGTAAAGCGTAATGTGTCATTATTTACGAGCGTAATCGCAAATGATGGCAGTTGAAAGTATGTATGTTCAAACCAGGGTGTGAATAAACTTAACGCATCTTCTAAGCGTGGCGCTTTCGTGTATGCATAATTAATAACATACGGATACGTGATCGTTAAAAGCGCATTACTAAAGTGCATATAGTCTGTAAATACCCAGGCGTCCGTTTTTAAGAGTGTATAAATCCATTGCTCATCAACTTTCTTATACTCTAAAAACTTTAAGCCAATCGTTACTGCATCATCAAACCCGATTGATTCAAAAAAGCGGACACTCAGGTCATTACTCATCTATAAAAGCACTCCGAAGATCGCAATGATATCTTTTGCTAATATGGCAACGGTTAATAAAATTAAGAGGAGGGCGCCGACAAGTGACGCAACATTTTTAAATTTCGGGCTTATTTCTTGGCGTGTAATTGATTCGACTACAACAACAAGTAAATGCCATCCGTCCAGTGGTGGGAATGGTAATAAGTTAAAGAGTGCGAGGTTAATACTAATTAAACCCCACAAGAAAAGAAACGACGCTAAGCCTTGATTTTGTAATGTTGAAGCTGACATATTAAAGATGCCAACGGGCCCCGAAACGTTTTGTAACCCCGTCGTAAAGAGTGATTTAATGCCGCGACTAACGGCGGTAACGGAGGACACAAAGTTGCGGTTTGATTTTTGGAACGTTTCAACAAAATTATTACGATAAGTAAACTTTGTAAACGCAAAGCCAAGCGAACCAAGTTTATATCCCTCTGCCGTATTACCAACGGTCCCTAGTGTTATATCACGACTATACGGATTACCCACTTTATCATCAGCGTCTGCGTAATGAATAAAGTTTGCCGTAAACGTTACTTTATCACCACTCTTGAAATCAGTATAAAATGAATCATTCGTCAGTGTTGTTGTATCTTTTCGTAACAGTTGAATGGCTTTTCCTTCAAATGACAAGTTATTCATACTAATGGGCGAGAAAAGGACATATACAGCAAAATCAGCACCACTTGCTGGTTGATACACCCCGTCACCAAAGCTTTGCAAATTATAACCATCAAGCGTAAAGTCTTCAAAATCAAAATAGTCACCATCTTGCACACCAAGCGCGCGCAATGGGCTAGTTGCCTCTAAATTCATCTTGACCGAAATACCGGTTTGTTTTAATGCCCCGTTTGAGAATAAAAAGATGCCGTATCCCAATACGAGATTCATAATAATGCCCGCCGACATAATAAGCGCGCGTTTGCCACGATTAATGCCAACTAGACTCCGGCTTTTATCAATTTCAACATCACTAAACTCTTCAGGCACCGTATCTTCTTCACCCAGCATTGAGACAAACCCACCAAGCGGTAGGGCACGCAGTGAATAATAAGTTTCACCCTTTTTCTTGCGAAATACTTTCGGACCAAAGCCGACCGCAAATTCAAACACGTAAACTTTAAACATCTTCGCGACGAGAAAATGTCCAAGTTCGTGAATCGTGACGAGCACGCCAAGCATGACTAAGAATAAAACAATATTCAATATGCTAAATAAAAATTCCATAATCCCTCATCTCTACTAGAGTAGTAAACTCCAGCCATTGTTTATTAATATAATAAGTAACGCCGTGGTCATACTCACTAATAGTAGTGAATCAATCCGGTCTAATATCCCACCATGACCAACGATTACAAAGCCGTAATCCTTAATGTTTAAATGCCGCTTTGTCGCACTAAAGAATAAGTCGCCAATATTTGCCGCAAGTGGCATGATGGCCGCTAAGAGTAAAATGTAATACCATTCTTGATGTGTTAAAAACGGTAAAATTGGATAGCCTAACCACGAAACAATAAGTGCATATAAGACACTTATAAACATCGAGAAAATGACACCACCAACGAACCCTTCCCACGTTTTATTCGGGGAAATATGCGGAATCATTTTTGTTTTACCGAAGAGCACACCAATGAAATAAGCGCCAATATCATTCATAATTGTCCCTAAAATGACAAAGATTAAAAGAAAACTGCTCGTAATTGGTGTTGGTGCAAAATTGTTTAACGGATCACCGGCAACGTATTGGGGATAAAGGCGAATAAAAAGAAATGATTGGAATCCAAACCCAGCAAATAGTACAAGTAAAAATAAATACGCCGCAATATTAAAGTTAAAATGGCGATCAAACACAAGGAGGACAAAAAGACTAATTAAAATTGTTGCTAAGAGAAAACTTGAAATTTGAATCGAAGAAAAGCCGTCTTCAACAACCCATTTTGTAATATCCCAAAACGGATAGCCTTTAGCCTCGTTTGCCACGATGTTATTTTTGATAAAAATCCAAAATGTAATTGCAAGTGTTGCAAGAATCACGAGAACATAAATGTAAAAGTACCGTTTCGATATTTTTGTGCCACGCATAATTTCAAACACCGCTAAAATAAGTGCGACGAAAATTAAGCCAAGGAAAAACCAGCCGCCAAGTAAGAGTGCTGGGACGGCAAGTGCGGCTAACACAACTGACGAAATAATGCGTACACGCATTGATTGCTTCGTTGCTTCACTTATTTCGTTTAGTGAAATTTTTAATGTTGACGTGCGCCGTTTTGGCGTGGTGTTTTCGTCCATTAAAGTCCTCCAAAACGCCGGGTGCGGCGGGCATATTCATCTAAATCACGCGCTAAAGTTTCCGCGTTATAATCGGGCCATAAAGTCGGCGTAAAAATAAATTCGGCATACGCAGCTTGCCATAACATATAGTTTGATAAGCGCATTTCGCCACTTGTGCGAATTAATAAGTCAATTGGCGGATAACCAGCTGTATCAAGATAATTCTCAAATGTTTCTGCGGTAAGATTACTAATATCTTCCTTAGCAGCACTGAGCTTTTTAATCGCCCGGATAATCTCGTCTTTCCCACCGTAATTTATACAAATATTTAAAATTGTATTTGCATTATCTTTCGTGTCATTTACCGCATAAGCGATTGCTTGCTTTGTTGACTCCGGTAAGCGCGAAAGGTCACCAGAGGTCACAATTTTAATACCGTGTTTATGACATTTTTTCAGCGTACTCATTAACCGTTTCTCGAGTGTTGCAAATAAAAAGTTCACTTCTTTTTGCGGACGATTCCAGTTTTCAGTTGAGAAGGCATAGACACTCATTACTTTAATGCCGCGTTCTTTCACGGCAATGCCCACATCAAATAAACTAGCAAAACCACGTGAATGACCATAAGTGCGGGGCCGGTTACGCGCTTTAGCCCAGCGGCCATTGCCATCTAAAATAAAGGCAATATGTTGAATACCATAATTTTCTAACACTAATTTTTGTGCACTTTTCATATAGTAAATTATACACAACATTTGCAAAAAAAGACGGCGATAACATTATAAATGTTAAAAATAACGTGCTTTATTTTTGAAATAAGAAAAACAGGGTTATCCCTGTTTTCACTCTTTTTTTAGTTTTTCCTTTAAACAGTGAGAATTTCCGTTTCTTTTTCCTTTAAAATGTCATCAACCTTTTTCACAAACTCATCCGTTACTTTTTGGACTGCTTCTTCTGCGCGTTTTGCTTGATCTTCACTAAAATCTTTATCGTTTTTGACAAGTGTATTCGCATCACGGCGAATGTTGCGGATTGCGACTTTTGTTTCTTCAGCAAACTTCTTTGCTTGTTTCACTAAGTCCCGGCGTCTTTCTTCGGTAAGGGGCGGCAAAATTAAGCGAATTGAATCACCGTCATTTTGCGGATTAATCCCTAAAGTTGAGGCATTAATTGCGGCAACAATTGCCTTAACATCACCTTTATCGTACGGTTTAATTAATAGTTGCCGTGGTTCGGGCACACTAATTGAACTAATTTGATTGATGGGCATTTTCTCGCCATAATAATCAGCTTCAATCCGTTCTAAAAGTGCCGCACTTGCCCGTCCTGTTCGTAAGGTGGCAAATTGACTTTTTAAATTAGCAATCGACTTTTCCATCCGCTCTTCAGCGATTAGTGCATATTCATCCATTATTTGTTACCTCTCATAATTATTGTACCAATTTCCATGTGTTCTTCAAGTGGTTCAAAGTTTAACACTTCGTCCATGCCAATCACAAATGTATGAATGTTTGTATTATTTAATACTTCAAGTGCACTAATATCCATCGCTTCAATGTTAATATCAATTAAGTCTTGGTATGAAGCTTGGGCAATACGTTGGGCATCTTTATAAATAAGGGGATTTTTCGTATACAGCGCATCCACACCGTCTTTGACCATAATGATTAAGTCAGCGCCAATGTCAATTGCGCGTAGTGCTGCACCGGTATCGGTTGTGAAAAATGGTTTGCCTGTTCCGCCACCAAAAATAACAACTTCACCGTTATCTAAATGCGTTTTTGCTAGCGTTGGATTTGTTTTTTCGGCTAATCCTTCAACCGCGAATGAATTAAGAACGACAGCGGGTAAATCATTTTGTCCAAAGTAATCTTTAAGCGCTAACGCATTTAAAAATGTTGCAGTCATACCCATATAATCAGCAGCAGCGGCATCAAAGCCCATGGCTTTGGCGTTTTTACCACGCCAAATATTACCAGCGCCAACAACGACGGCGACATCCATTTGTTTATAATGGCGGAACGATTTAACAAAGTTTAAAATTGCCGCAAACACCGTTGGATCATAAATGCCACTCGTTTTCGGTCCGGCTAATGCCTCACCACTAAGTTTAATTAATACGCGTTTATAAATCATAATGTCCTCCAAAAAAAACACCCGAAGGTGTTTTAGTTTGTTTGTTATTTATTTGATTTGGCCGAGTACTTCACTTGCGAAGTCTTCTTGGCGCTTTTCAATGCCTTCACCAACTTGGTAACGGACGAAGCTAAGAACAGCATTATCTTTTGCTTTTAAGACAGCGCTAACTTTTTGTGTATCATCCATTAAGAATGTTTGGTCCGCAAGCACTAAATCGCTAAAGTGTTTTTTAATTTTGCCTTCAAGAATTTTTTCAAGCATTTGCACTGGTTTATCGGCAAGTTTTGGATCATTTTTCGCAAGTTCTAGTTGAATATGTTTTTCGTGTTCATAATCACTTGCGGGAATGTCCTCGGTTGTAATATAACTTGGGCTATTCGCAGCGATGTGCATTGCTAAGCCGTGGGCAAGTTCAGCGTCTTCATTTTTTAAGACGACAAGCGTGGCAATTTTGCCACCCATGTGAATGTATGTAGCGCCTTTTGTGCCCACTTCACTCACATTAAAGCGGCGGAACGCCAGTTTTTCACCAATCTTAACCGTTGATTCAACGATAAGTGGTTCAATAATTTTATCAGCCTCTTCTTTTGAAGCAGGTTTATGCTTAATAAGTAAGGCTAAGACATCTTCAACTAACGCTTTAAACGCATCACCACGACTGACAAAGTCGGTTTCGCTGTTAACTTCAACGATAGCACCAACGCCATTTTCAATTTTCGCAAGCGCTAAGCCTTCAGCAGCAATCCGGCCACTTTTCTTCGCGGCAGTTGTAATGCCTTGTTCACGTAACCAGTCTTTTGCTTTTTCAACGTCTTCGTCATTGGCAAGTAAGGCTTTCTTACAGTCCATCATTCCTGCGCCTGTAAGTTCACGCAGTTCTTTAATTTTATCGATTAAACTCATATATTTTCCTTTCTCTATCCCCTATTCACTATCTGTGCTTTCTGGTGTTTCGCTAACTTCTGGTGCTTCAACACTCGTAGCAGCATCAGCTTCAGTGACTTCGGTTTGGACCCGTGGGGCACGTTTTGGTTTATCACTATGTTGGGTCCGTGTTTTCCGTGGTCCACGATATTCGCCGTCTTGACGCCGGGTCCGTGGTTCATTATGTTTTAAGGCTTCTTCTAATGTTTCTGTTTCGGGTTCTAAGTCTTTCGTATACGCTAAGACCGGGATGCCACCCTTTGCTTCCACAATTGCGTCGGCAAATAATTGGAGCATAAGTTGTACAGTTTTCGTTGCGTCATCGTTACTTGGAATAATGTAATCAATGACATCGGGGTTACAGTTTGTATCGGCAAGCGCAAAGACAGGAATGCCTAAGCTGCGCGCTTCACGAATTGCGTTTGCTTCATCTAATGTACTAACAATGAAGATTGCTTCGGGAATTTTGCGCATTTCTTTAATACCTTCAAAGTTTTCACTCAGCCGTTTAATTTCTTTACGGATTAAGATTGCTTCTTTTTTCGGTAATTGATCAATTGCACCTTCAGCTTCTTGCATTTCTAAATCACGTAAGTATTTAACGCGCATGGCAATTGTTTTAAAGTTTGTTAATGTCCCACCTAACCACCGGTTATTCATATAGAATGAACCGCTGCGTTCGGCTTCGAGTTTGACAAATTCGGCATGTTGTTTACGCGTGCCAACGAATAATACTTTGCCACCGCGGGTGACAATTTCGCGTAATGCACTATATGCTTCTTCAATTTTGACCATACTTTTTTCTAAGTCAATAATATGGACGTTATTGCGTGCACCATAAATGTATGGTTTCATTTTTGGGTTCCATAATTTGGTTTGATGGCCAAAGTGGGCACCTGCTTCTAATAATTTTTTCATGGTAATGACTGGACGATTTTCATCCGGTAAAACATTTTCCATTGTTGGTTCGACACTCTCGGTGCCTAATACGACGTTTTCTTCACTCATTGTTTGAGCCTCCTTTTGTTTTTCCTCCACATTTTCGAACTATCACCCTACATTGTAGAACCGGTCATAGAATCCAATGTGTGCGTATTAGCCTAAACAGGCCGCTAATATATTACCATAGGTAAAAGATTTGCGCAACAAATAGTTTTGGTTGATAAAGTGTGATTATTTCTTTTTAGCGCGAGGGTGTGCACTGTAATAAGACGCAACAACATGATCTTCGCTAACATGCGTATAAATTTGTGTTGTATTTAGTGATTCGTGTCCAAGCAATTGTTGAATAACGCGTAAATTTGCGCCTTTATTAAGTAAGTTTGTCGCAAACGAATGACGTAATAAGTGCGGATGTAAATTAACATACTCGCCAGTTTTCTTTTCAATCGATAATAAGATATAGCGTAATCCTTGAATTGTTAGTTTACCACCTTGTGCGTTTAAAAATAGTGCGTTCGTTGGTTGACTACTTTTCCGTTTTGCCAGTAATGCGGGGCGCATATCTTTTAAATAAAGCCGTAACGCAGTTTGCACATCAACCGTAAACGGCACCATCCGTTCTTTTTGGCCTTTACCTATAACAAGCACAAAGCGTTCATTAATGTTTAAGGTCTGTAATGTTAAATTAACAATTTCTTCAGCGCGTAGCCCAGTTGCAAACATGAACTCTAATAACAATTGATCACGGTCACGTAAAAAGTCCGTCCGTGTTCTATTCGCACTTAAAATAACATTAATTTCTTCTTCATATAAAACCCGTGGTAATTTCGGTGTTGCCTTTGGGGATAAAATCGATAAAAACGGATTATCTTTAATATAACGACGGTCTTGTAAGTACGCATAATAATGACGTAAGCTTGCAAGTTTACGATTGAGAGTACGCTTCGTAATGGTTGTTTCTAGCTGCCCCTTCATATAACGCCGGACATCATTTTTCGATACGCGGTCATCAAGTAAATTTTCTGTCGCTAAAAAGGTATAGAAACTTTCGATGTCACTAATATAGGCAGTTACAGTATGCGGTGAAAAACGGCGTTCATACCGTAAGTGATCTTGAAATTCGCGTAGTGTTCTATTCATATATTTTGTCCCTAAACTGTTTTGTTAATCGCAGTGCTTCCGCGGCTACTTCTTCGCGATTAGTCCGTGTTGCCCCGGCAAAAATGCCGTAATTTGCGTTCATTGGCGCAAAACCATCAGGATTTGCGTGCGTAATATAATGGATTAAATTGCCGAGCATTGTTTGTCGTGGATATGTTATTTCTTTGTTTTTTAGTTTGCCATAAATTTGGATTGCGGCGTATAATCCCGCCGCGGCACTTTCAACATACCCTTCCACACCACTAAGTTGGCCGGCAATATAAATGGATGGGGATCCCTTTAAACTTAAATCACTATTTAAAACACTTGGCGCATTAACATACGTGTTACGATGCATTAATCCGTAGCGCACAAAGCTTGCGTTTTCTAATCCCGGGATCAGGCGAAATACACGTGCTTGTTCACTATATGTTAAATTTGTTTGAAAGCCAACCATATTATAAAGACTGCCAATAATATTATCTTGACGCAGTTGTAATACAGCATACGGTCGATGGTGTTCATCTTTACGGAGTCCACGTGGTTTTAATGGGCCAAACCGTAATGTATCTTCACCTTTTTTTGCCATGACTTCAACCGGAATACACGCATCAAAATATTTCGTGTCCATATCACGGAGGGAGGCAAGTTTTGCATTAATTAATTCATGATAAAAATGTAAATATTGGTCTTTCGTAAATGGCAAGTTTAAATATGCGTCATCGCCTTGTTCATAGCGTGATTTAAAATAAGCAATGTCCATATTAATTGAATCTTTTTCAATAATTGGTGCACTTGCATCAAAAAAACTTAAAAAATTTGCACCAATAAGTGTTTTAAGTTCCTTCGTTAATGCTGAACTCGTTAATGGTCCAGTCGCGATAATAACATGCTTACCACGTGGCAATTTTGTTATTTCTTCGCGTAACACCGTAATATTTGGTTCATTGTCAATAAGTTTTGTGACAAGTTCACTATAGTGTTCGCGGTCAACACAAAGCGCATTACCACCCGGGACACTACTTTTAGCGGCAACTTGTAACATGAGCGAATCATACACTGTCATTTCCGCTTTTAATAATCCGCATGCATTCGTTAACTCTTTACTTTTAAAAGAATTTGAACAAACGAGTTCCCCTAGTTTTGCACTATGGTGCGCTAATGTCGTTGTTTGTGGGCGCATTTCATAAAGTTTTACTTTAACACCACGCTTCGCGAGGAAAAAAGCGGCTTCTGTGCCAGCTAGCCCTCCACCAATAATTACTACTTCATCCATACTAAAATTATAGCAAGAAACACTGCTTTAGCGTACATTCGCACTATTTTTTACTTTTTGCTTGGCGTAAAGAAATGGCATAATCACAAACTTTATAATCGGAACAACGGATATACTTTTTGCCTTTACTATCATAACGATATACAAGCGGTTTGCCACATTTTGGGCAGTTTTCACCAGTATATTCGACAATGTTTTCAATATATTTACATTTTGGGAAGTTTGAACACGCAATAAAGCGCCCAAATTTACCTTCGCGATACACAAGTTCACCCCCACATTTTGGACAAAGTCGTCCTACTTTTTCTGGTTGTAGTTTTGGCATCTTCTTTTGTGCACTTAACACTTGCGTATTAAAGTCTTGATAAAACTCACTTAAGAATTCAACTTTATCACGGTCTGCGTTCGCAATTTTATCTAATTCGTTTTCCATAGCCGCCGTATAATCACTACTAATTAAGTTCGGAAAATATTCGGCAAGGGCATCAATTGTACGAAATCCCGCTTCAGTCGGCGTGATCATCGCTTTACTAATCGTGACGTATTTACGTTTTTGTAATGTATCAATCGTTGGTGCATATGTTGAAGGACGTCCAATCCCTAACTCTTCCATCGTTTTAATGAGGCGTCCTTCACTATAGCGCGCTGGTGGTTCAGTAAATTTTTGTTCGGCTTTAACATCGGTTATCTTTAACTCTTCACCCACATGCATCGCGGGTAAGACGTCTTCGGGTTTACTCTCGTAACTACCATATACTTTTTTATACCCAGGGAACGTTAAAATCGTTGATGAAGTACCAAATGTTGTTCCGTTTGAGTTAAATGTATAACGTGTTACTTCTTCAATACTTGCGGGCATTAAACTCGCAAGAGCGCGGGCATAAATTAATGCATACACATTATATTCATCTTTTGCTAGAAATGGTTCCACCTTTGCGGGGGTTAAATTTAAATTTGTGGGGCGTATTGCTTCGTGCGCATCCTGAACATTTTGTTTGGCTTTACCACGCATTTGTTGACGGCTTATATAGTCACTACCGTAATGTGCGGCAATATATTGTGAGGCTTGCGCTACAAACGTTTGCGAAAGACGTGTTGAGTCACTACGAATATATGTAACAAGTCCAGTTTCCACCCCATCAATTGCTACCCCTTCATAGAGTTTTTGCGCAATTCGCGCGGCTTTCGCCGCAGAATAGCGATATTTTGTCCCAACTTCTTGTTGCAGTGATGATGTTGTAAATGGGGGTTTGGGATTAGTTTTACGGATATCCTTCTTTGCTTCTGTGACAACAATATTCATCGCGAGTTTAGCCACGATATCATTTTTTTCCACTTCATTATCAATTGAAGATTTACCGGTATAACTTTTTCTGAAGTTTACAGTAAACGGTGTGTCTTCATAAAGTGTATCAATCTTTAATGTCCAATATTCAACAGGCACGAATGCTTTAATTTCATTTTCTTTATCAACAATTAATTTTAAAACGGCGCTTTGCACGCGTCCGGCACTTTGCACTTTAATTTTTGATTGTAATAAACTTGATAATTTAAAGCCGACAATGCGATCAAGCATGCGCCGTGTTTCTTGCGAGTTAAAAAGCGCTAAGTCGATTGTTCGTGGTTCGTTTAAAGCGTTTAGGATACCATCTTTTGTAATTTCATGAAACTCTAAACGTTTTGTCGTTTTTGGATCTAATTCTAATAAGGATGCAATGTGGAAAGCAATCGCTTCTCCTTCACGGTCAGGGTCAGTTGCCAGAATGACTTCACTACTCTTTGCTTTCGCTTTTTTGAGTTCATCCGCAACCTTACTTTTACCTTTTGCGACTATATAATCACCATTAAATGTTTTAAGGTCAACACCAAGTCCACCAACACCACGCGTGGAGAGGTCAACGATATGACCAAAACTTGCCAATACTTTATAATCATTGGATAAGTAGCGTTCAATTGTTTTAATTTTACTTGGCGACTCAACAATAACTAGTTTCATGGCTGTCTCCTTCGGTATATGAATATAGAGGGAAATTTGTTGATTGTCAACCTTAAAACAATGGAAAATTTTGTTTATTTATATAAATAAAGAATTTTTCTACATTGACCACAATTTTTTTATGTCATTTGCGTCTTCCACTAAGTAGGCGCCATCTTTAATTAACTTATTCGTGCCACTTTCCATGCCTGCTCGTTCGGGTAAGCAAAAAATGTCACTTCCTTTCTCGAGAGCATGCCCGACCGTAATAATAGTCCCCGAGCGATACTTTGCTTCAATAATTAAGACACCATGTGTTAGTGCGGCAACGAGGCGATTACGAAATTTGAAAAAGTCTGGCTCTGGTTTTGTTAAATGCGGGTATTCACTAATTAATAAGCCATGCTTAGCAATTTTTTCATATAATGCCCGGTTTTGTGCGGGATAAGCATAATTAATACCACTACCTAAAATTGCTATCGTCTTACCACCCGCTTTTAAACAGGCGTCATGCGCAAACCCGTCAATCCCACGCGCTAGCCCACTCACTATCGTAAATTCACTAGCGACAAGGTCTTTAACAATTTCATACGTTTTTGCTTTCCCGTAAGTACTATGATCACGTGCACCAATAACGGCGATAGCTTTATCTAAATTATCAAGCAGTGTGCGATCCCCTTTTAAAAATAACACTATTGGGGGATTAGCGACAACTTTTAAAAGGGGTGGATAGTCATGATCAACAATCGTAATCGTTTCGAGGTCCGCCCACGTTTCAACATATGTTTCATATAACGTTTCATCAAGTAGTTCTTTGCGTTTTAGTGCCTGGACGATACTTTGGTAGTCGCCGGCGTATTTTGTCGCAAAGTATAATAAAATATCCCGTGGTTTTTTATTCATGATTAATACCTCATGTAAAACTACGGAATAATTTCGCGTTTTATCTCATTAAAATAATTTTATTTGTTCGTTTAGTGCTTCTTGTACCGGTTTATACGAATAACGATGAACATCTTTAATTGGCCCATATAACTTTAATGCTTCAAGATGCCCTTTTGTTGGATACCCCTTATGGTGGATAAAGTCGTATTGTGGATACAAGGTATGTAGTTTTGCCATTGCTTCGTCACGCGCAACTTTTGCTAAAATACTTGCCGCGGCAATCGAAAGACTTTGGGCGTCCCCTTTAATAATACTTTCGTGGCCCACATTTAAAGTGCCAAGCGGCATCGCATCGGTTAACACGAAATGGTATTCATGCGTTAAATTAGTTAGTGCTCGTAACATTAAAACACGCGTTGCTTGATAAATGTTTAACGTATCAATTTCACTTGGCGCCATTGTCACAATTGTATAATCAAGTGCAGCTTCCTTAATGACATTACTTAAAACAATTAATTGTTCAGCGTTTAAAACTTTGGAATCTTTAATCCCTTCATCATTAAACGTTGGTGGCAAAATAACGGCCGCAACGACAAGGGGCCCGGCAAGTGGTCCGCGTCCCGCTTCATCAATACCAACTAAATAAACATTACCGCGCATCCGGTAATCATTGTCAAAATTAAAATACGTCACACTAGCTCCAAACTAAAGCGGCCAATCGTCCCATTTTTAAAATCGTTTAATAGTAAAATCTCGGTGCGTTCAATAATTAAATAGTCTTCACCGACAATACCGCGTTTTTCGGCGATTTGCAAGAGCGATTCTTCATACGACATTGTTTTACTTATTTCAGTGTTATAACAACTATTAAGTGCGGCTAAATAATGCTTTTGTAAATACGTGAATAAAAAGGTTGCCATTGTGTGGGTTGGTAAAATTTCTTGGCGAATTGTGCCAATTAACGCAAGACGCATACTAATTAATTCGTCGTCATAATTAGGCGCTAAAATGCCCGGCGTATCAATGAGCGCAATTTCTTCACTAACTTTAATATATTGATTAGCGCGAGTATGACCCGGACGATTTTGTACACTTGCGGCTTTGCGGCCGGCTAATTTATTAATAAGGGTGGATTTACCGACATTAGGAATACCGACAATCATCACCGTTAATGGCCGAACTTTGAGCCCCTTTTTAATGTATCGGTCAACGATTGGCGCACCAAGTTCCTTTATTTTATTAATAATAGTGCGAATAAAGGCTTTATCGTTTAAATTACCGGCTAATACATTCTCCCGTGCTGTGTATGCTTTTAGTGGTAAGGGATCCGCTAAATCAGCTTTTGTTAAAATAAACAAATTATTTTTCTTCGCAATAATCTTCGTTAAATATGTTGCCCGACTACTTTCGGGAATACGCGCATCACCTAATTCAATAATAATATCAACAATTTTTAATGTTTCAATTAATTTCCGTGTTGCTTTTTGCATGTGGCCCGGGAACCAGTTAATATTTTGACTCATATTAATACCGCCGCCACTTCCACATCATGTAATAATGGCGTTTATATAATTCACTTTGCCCTTTAACAACAATGACATCTTCGGCATACCCTAACACTAAAATTAATTTGCCACGAATCCGGGCACTGGGGATCGCCCCTAAGATGCGCGAATCATGCGAATTAGCGCGGTTATCGCCCATTAAATAATATTCGTCTGCCCCTAAAACTAAAACATTATTTGCACCAGGTCCGTTATCGGTTGCTTTTACTGTATTATAAATGCTCTGTGCGGTTAAATAATTTTCATCTAACACAAACGTATCGCCTGTTGCCGTTGTAATGTTAATGATGTCACCCGCCGCATTATCAACTATTTCAATACTTTCGTTCGGTAATGCAATCACCCGCTTAATTAATAAATCGGGATTACCGCCACTATCACCATTACGATTAAAGACAATAATGTCACCGCGTGCTAATGACGTTTTTGTTTTCGCTCGTTCATCCATAAGCCCAAATTCGACATAGCGATGATTATCAAAATTATTCAGTGTCGGTGCCATACTTTGGCCGTCAATATAAACTGAAGTGTAGACGACGTCAACATATGTAACGGGAATGGCAATTAATACGGCCACAACTAAAAGGGAAGTCCACACAATGTTTAAAACTTTGCGCAATTTCGGCTTTGTTTTTTGCTTAATTTCTTCGTCAGTTA